>Ga0065711_1002935_pt1 | contig 30790 bp, 9 predicted proteins | sample Hoacrofraction12_FD_59098 | JGI IMG/M metagenome (GOLD analysis project Ga0065711, IMG submission 59098) | Hoatzin crop microbial communities from Cojedes, Venezuela - Epithelial fraction 12 v2 (version 2) | ecosystem: Host-associated > Birds > Digestive system > Esophagus > Crop | place... | reverse complement strand
CTTCGAGAGCCCTGGCCCACGGGATTCCTCCCAGTAGCTCCTTGAAGAGGACAAAGTCAGCCCTCCTGAGGTCCAGGGTTTTGATCCTGCTTATCGCCCTGCTTCCTCCCCGCAGGATCCTGAACTCAACCATTTCATGGTCACTGCAGCCGAGTCTACCTCCGACCTTCACATCCTCCACCAGTCCCTCCTTGTTAGTTAACACGAGGTCCAGCAGCGCGCCTTTCCTTGTTGGTTCCTCCACCACTTGCATCAGAAAGTTATCATCGATGCTCTGTAGGAACCTCCTGGATTGCGCCTGCCTAGCTGCATGGTCTTCCCAGCTGATATCAGGGTGGTTGAAGTCCCCCATGAGAACCAGGGCCTGTGACTGTGAGACTGCTTGCAGCTACCTGTAGAAGGCCTCATCAGCCTCCTCCTCCTGGTCAGGTGGCCTGTAGTACACACCCACCGTAATGTCACCAAAGGTTGGTGTTCAAAATATTGCCCTAGTACAGAGAAAGAAAAACATACTTGTCTAAAATTATGAGTCTGACTCATCAACAAACTAGACATCGAAACAGGGACATCAATTTTCTCGTTAGACCCAAGACCAGGTTTTGTCCAATAAGCGATAAATTACTTAAATACACATGCAGATACAAGGACAGCTGCAAAGATGATCTACATGCTACCAGAGCTAAGACAAGCCTCAGTATTCCTTTTCCACACACTATCATATTTTCTTTGTGCAACTTGTTTAGAAAAAAGGTCTTTTGCGTGGAGGTTATCCAAATTCAGTTCCTAGAATACTTTTCCTAGAATAGGAGCCTGTTTCTCCCCAAACAGCTGAAAGACCTGAATGTTTAACTAAACATAGTTCAGAGGAGAGAATGTATTAGCTGCTTAGAACTATATATAATTTAAATCTGATATTTGAAGCTTCTGCTTGATAACCACACTGGTGTCTTTGATAATATCAGTCTATAATTCCTTACATTTAAGGAAAATTACCTGTTTCATATGAAATCACAAACACCAAGGTTGATTTTATTTCAGTCACTTTCCAAAAAGACAGAATTTTCAACTGTTTTTTTCAGAGAGCTTCAAAAGTACTTCATGCAAATTCTGTTTGTACCAAAGTGACTGTACTCAAAGCCCCAAGGAGTCCATCAGAAGCAGGACTTCAGGAAACTTTGCTAACACCTAGGTCAGAAGCAAAAGTGCCCTAGAGACGGGAAAACAATCATTTACGCAACCTACAGGTCTTGTTGCAAGTTACAGTACTGGAAGAGGGAAGGCTAGGACTGCTGCTTATTCCAAGCACTGGACTTCTATTATACATTTAAAGTGATGATGAAAAGCACTAAACAATGATGGAACAGACCACCAGATGAACAGAGTAGAATTGCTCCATGCTACACTCAGTCATATAAGTATATATGTCCACAAGCAGTGTTCTAAACCAGTAAACCTGTACTGAGGTGAAAAAATACAGAGTGACTACCAAAATAACGACTGTAATATTTGCTTTATAGCAAATAATTCACATAAGGGGGGGGGACAAAGAAGTATAAAGTAAAACAAATGAAATGCAACCTCATTTTTGTAGTGGAATATCATTTCTAAAAGTGCCAAAAAACTGGGGGGGAGGCAGAGTGGGGAGGGCAGGAGAAGAACTTCAGAAACTCAAAATCAATACAGAAATAAAAAGATAATTATAACTCCTCCTTTGTGTGTTATTTAGCTGTGGATCATGATTTTTGAACTTTTGCAATAATACTGAGCAACATAGTTTTCTCCAATATTTTCTGCTATATATTATATGATGTAAACCATCACCGGTTCAGGACCCCTACAAGTATCTAGTTCTCTCCTAGAATCTGCCACGCTCCTGACCCTTTTAAACTCTTGAACTAACTTTTTATAGCTGTATATACATCATATAAACACATAATTTATTTATGCAATCAGACAAGCTTTAAAGGGGAATACGGTAAGAACAGTGAAGTTGAGATTTTTCTCTTTTGAGGAGTTTTGAATGTTACATCATAACAGGTAACATGTGAAGGGGAGAATTCTGAATAACTGACAATTAACTGAGGTAATCCCAAATGCTTTGTTTTAAGTCCAAAAGCTACAGAAACATTTGGAAGTAACCTCTGGAGTCCAACCTCCCACTTCAAATAACACTGTCTTGAAAACCTCCACAAACGGGTATAACAAAATTTCTCTTGATAAACTGTCCAACTGCTTCAGGAAACCACCAGGATATGAAACTGGAATTTTTCAAAGTTCCTCATCTTCTCACAGAAGTTTCTTTTCAGAGTCTGATGCCCCAGTCTTGTCAGTAGTTTTAACTGTCTGAAGCTGACCCAAGGTAAAATCCAATTTTGACATCCTTAACAAAAACCACACTTTTGTTTCTCCAAATAAAAATGTCCACATTTCAATGAATAAAACCTTCCATAACAACTCTGTTCATAACAAAGTGTTCACAAACCATCTGCAGACTCATACGCAGATGACCAATCTGACCAATAATGTCAACTGACATTCTTGTTTGAGAAGTGTTTATTCATTGACAGAAATTTTTTTGAGAAAGAGGAACAAATTCAATGAACTACACAACAATTCAAACTAAAAGTGGGTTAGTGAATTGCACATATATATGAAAATTATTTGCCCACTTGTAGTCTGTAACATCACCACTATCTCCTATTTAAAATACACAAAGGTATCTATTATCTTCATTAACCAAACTCTTTTGAATTAATATGAGTCTACAGCCATAAGCTGCACTAGGCTGCAGCCTGCAGTGAAACTGAACTGCCAGTATCTTACTGTTTCTTGATGCCAGTGAAAATCTCTTCTAGCTGATACCTCACCCTCACATGTTCATAGTTGTAGCTCTTAAAAATCCTGTCATAGCCCTGCCTAGGAGCAAGGAAGAAGTTACAATAGAGATATCAGCTAAGACAGAGGACAAAAGTGGATGTTAGAGTATAAAACATATACCCCATACTTAGGAAACGACAAGGCCTCTAGGAAGTAAAGGACGTAAAATCAGAGTTGCACATGTAGATAATCATTCGGAGGAACTTGTAATTACACAAAAAAAATAAAATGACAGCAAGAAAAAGATAGGAGAGAGACCTGGGAGGCTCTCAGTTTTACACTTTCAAATAGGAAACGCACACTATTATGAAACAGCAAACACACTGGTCAGATTCGTCACTGTGTTATTCCACCTCTGCCTGTGTAAACATCATAAAGACCAGAACAGTAGCTGGGGGAATTGCACACCCTCAATTTTCTCCTTTCTGCTGGATGACTGTAATACACTGTTCCCAGCTACTAAATTATTCACAACATCATCTGCAAACACCTGGAAACATATTTCTTGCCTCAGTTCAGTCACTTGCATTTTACCCCCTCTCTAATTTACTGGCAGAGGAAATAATAAAAGCTGTCATTCTAAATAACTCCCTCAGATCATTTGAAATGACTTCAGTAATGTGTTACCTTAAAGCTATTTTTTTAAATAATCATTTCTGTCCTGTACATTACAGGATGTAACAAAAAACTGTGAAACTAGAAGTGTGTTTAGAGGCTGCGCTTCCTAAATAATTAATGACATTTTGTTATGGTTAATGGAGGAAAACTCAGGGGAACCATAATGGCAAATATATCTGTGGTATGCCTTTGTGAACTGGAATATATACTGCAGGAGAAAATTACAGTAGCACTGCTCTATTTAAAGGGGAAATTGTCTCTAGGGCACAGCAGTTACTAATGGAGAAAAAAAGAAATGCCAGAGGATCCTCAGTGAAACATCAACACTGGGCTGAGACCCTTGTGTCTAGATCCATTAGCCTTTCCCCTTCAAGCTTAAAAGACTACACCAGACAGCTCAATGAGCATGCAAGAGAGGTTGGTCACAGGACAGTCTAGAGACACATGTCCCAGCTCTCATACTGCATGTTCTGGAGTAAAAACCTTTTCTGATAGGCTACACAGTCTGGAAGTGAGAAATTCTGAGACAACTGATGGTTGCTTTCCTTTACACGCATTGGCTTTGGGGTGAGGTCTTCCCTGTCTGTGCTTCCTGCCTGGGGCCACATCCCCACAGCTCTGCCAGCCAAAGGGGCCTCATGAGAATCCCCAAATTCACCTTGGACATACTAAGCTGAGTTTCTGAAAGGTCCAAAGGCTTGTGCTAGCCCAAATGATTCTCCTAAAGTGGGACAGGGAGCACTGCATCTGGCTCCCTCCATCAGCAACGTGGTGGGAATGGCGAGCCAGCAACCACCAGCTGATGGGCAAGAGGCAGAGGTGCTTGTGGTTCAGACAGCACAGCCAAAATCAATAAAGGATGTCCACCCACAGCATGCAACTTCTCTGAACCATGCATAAGCCACCTTTGACAACAGCTGCATGTTTTCAAAAGTGCCTTTCATCAACAAGCCACTGCACTATTAGTTGCTCTGGAGCACCACCTAAATTTTGGTACTAAGTTGGCTACTGCTTTGGGTGTTGGAAAGATGGGGAAAACATACACTGCTTACTGGAAAGTGCATAGGGTGAGCATTTGCAAAGGATGTCAGCAAATAAAGTTTGTATATTTTTTAGCAACACAGCACTTGTCTGTACGCCACTCTCTGTCACTATCATCTACCAAAACACAGCATCTCAGCCATGACCATCTGTACTTACAGAAAGGGAAGAGAGGGGACAACGCCGAGATCGCATCCATGCGGAGAGACAGAAATGCTTGCTGCCAAGATGCCTTGTCCCGTTCTTCAGTCACATTGGCATGCACAAAGCTTCAGTTCTGTAGTTTCTTATTTGACAGCTTTCGAGCTTTCTGAGACTACTGAGGAGCATCCCTGCAACACACACTGAGTTTCAGCCCAGATTGCACTGAAAGGAAGATAAAAAGACATCTGTGGCCAGAACTGTCAAAACAGTGGCCCAGTTTGTCAAACCTGCCAGCCTAAAATAACATTTCAAAATCCATATAATCTGACCCACATATGGAAACAACCTGAATTCAGAGTTATCTATGACCTATAAATAAAGTTAACAAACCTATAAAAAAGAGTTAGTGAGAATAATGAAATGAACAGATCACAGTTGAAGACTTAGCGTAGATACCTACTTAAAAGCCTGAAATTAAAGCAAACACTTTTGAAAAGATTGCCTTACTTTGATGTAGTAACAAACAGTGCTTGGAATTCTTTTGACTCAACAAATAGCTTACAGTCACAGCGTTAACTCTGAAACCTGCCTGTTCTTATCCTGTTGCAGTAACACAAATCTCAGGCAGAAGAGGATGGCATTACTCATCTAAACTCACGATGAAAGTTTATACTGTGGCAGAGGACAACAACAGAATCTCACCATTACACAGATTACAGCAGGTTTTGGACCAAATCAACAGCTCACCATCCAGCCCTTTTTTTTTCCCTTGTGCCCACGCCACGCACTCCCAATGCTTAATTTTGAGTCAGCTCTGGCACAGATCTGATCACACGGTGCATCAATTCCATTTACCAAAACAGCAGAAAATTACCTTGGCAAAAAGCAAAACCTCTAGTTGAGTTAGAAAGGCGAATTGGCTCTCCATGCAAACAGGTCAAGTGACAGAGCCAAGGAAGGAAGGAGAGGGATCTTGCTCTTCAGTGTCAGCAAGAGGTGACCAGCTGAGCTGTCTCCTGTATCCACATCCCGGTCTCACTGCAGGCACTGTAAGAGCAAATAGCTCGTCTTGCTTAGGAAAATATCAGTGCTGACAAGGAAGACATGAGAGAGACTAGGAAAAACAGCATTTGCGGGGAAGTAATTTGGCTGTTATCACACAATCACTTGGTGATAGAGCTGTTTACCAAGAACCTCCACACAACAGCGTCTGAAACAAAGCTATTAGTCTTACCCTCAAATTCATTTCAATTGTTTTTAAGAATATTATTTTTGCTGTACTCAGCCATCTTTTCTGTTTAAAATAGCTTCTTGATCAACTGGAGTGTGATCAAAATATGTTGGCTACATCATAAGTCACACATCCCAACCTGCCAAAGGCTAAATGTGAAAAAACATACACAATGAAAACTCCAAATGAAATACTGAAAGATAAAAGTCATGGAGAAACATAAAGACATTTCCCTTGGTGTGGAAACCCTGCCACCTTATTTTTAAATTCACAGTGAAAATAGTTTTCAGCAATCAAAGTGAGGGGGATTGGATCTGTGTGGAATAGGAGCAAATGTGTCCCACAGAAATCACTGTGATATTCTTCAAAACAAAGAAAATTTAAAATACATGCCAGAAACCCCCACATCAAGTTGATCTCAATGAATATTTGCAACTATTTTTCCTACGAAAAAGATCCAGAGAATTCAACACTGATGTTTTCCAATAGCTAAACTTTTGAAACTATTTGATAATCATTTTCTAACTATGAGAGAATGAATTAAGTATATTGCTGTCCCACCTAAGAGAAAAACATTAAAGCTCAAACTTTATATATATGTAGCACTGCTGAAAAGAATTCTTTTGCCCTTAGGCTACAAATGAATGACTAGGTTTACCAGCATTCAAAATGATATTAGACATTTATACGGCTAATAAGAGCATTCATGATTACAAAAGCAGGGATAAATAAAATTAAGACTATAAGCCTTCATCCTCCAGGGCTAGGGAAAAAAAAAATTCTTTGGTGGCAAACTATTCTATGAAGACATGGGGTAAAATCTTGACCTTGTTAAAGTTACTTAGAACTCTTCCAAAGTAGCTGTGATTTTACCCCAATCTTGCTTAATTATGTAGCTTCCCCTGACTTCATTAGGCTATTCATCATCTGCAGAGCTTCTTATTCTCAGAGCACCTAAAAATAACCAGTATAGCTACAGATAAGCGGCTGCTTAGACTTCAGTTACAAACTGAAACAACAATTGCTGTATACCTTTTACATCCATTTTAGAGAACTGAAATCAAATATTAGATCTGAGTAGGAACTGACAGGCTGCTCGTTTGACTGGCTCTAGGACAACCAAAGTCCTTGGTACAAGGTGAGAGCACAGTACAGTACATTCCCTATTGCACTGTATCACCCTACTCCCAGGAAGCAGCAATAGGCAGGTGTCGATTTATTCATGTAGAAACTCTGCTCCAGTTCCACCCTGAATTCCTTTGCATCACCATCAGAGCAGGATCCCTGAAAGTCCCCAGCGTTGCCCGATCTATGTCGTTAGCCCTGACTGGCATCTTGCAAGTATGGTTCTCCCAACTTCACTCTCTTTGCCATCTGTCAGCTGTTCCCCAGGGAGCAGACAAGTACCAAAGCCCACTACCACCTCCTCCTCCTTTTTCCATTGCTTTTCTACCTTCTTGTCCCTCTCAGACATACACACGCTTCCCTACTGTTTCTTCCCCAGCGATTCTACCTTCAACTATTTGCTTTACTCCCTTTACCAAAGTAGCAGACACACAGTAAAACAACAGCTTACGCAGGGTGGATATCTCAAAAATCCTGTTTCAGCTGGCAGTTCTACAGGGTAGACCCATGCAGGGCTTCGATAGCTGTAATGCAGAGCCAGATGCCAAAGTTTCCCTGCTTGTCTTGGTACCACATCCAGTTGCTTATAATGTGACATCTCCAGCAGCCTACATAATTCATTGTGATTATTCACTGCATTGTGATAGTATTTTGGATTACTCTTTCTATGTTTGTCAGTATGAGCCAGGATTGTGTTACTCCTGTCGTGCCATGAACCGTGATTCCAAAGGATATTTAAACAGCGGGAAGCATTGCTCTCCCAGTGCTGCTGGTGGTACCATCACCTCCATTCAACCACACACCCTTTAATGCCTGGTACATGGAGTATTCTTGCTAATAAAGCACTTGCTAAGATAATTGAATACCAGAGAACTAGTGGTATATTAAATTCAAAAAAATTCTTTCTTCCCTCATGTGCTTAAACCCTCAGTTCCATTTGCAGGAGCAGAGTGAAATCCAGTTGACAGAGAAAACATTTGACACAGAGCAAGGGTTGAGATGGGAAATTGTGCACCTGGTGTTTGAGTTCTACATAAGAAAGTTGGGAAACTTGTGACCACAGTGAAATACTTTTAAATGCTGCAGAACAGGCCTCCTGACACTCACCAGTCTTTTATTGACTACCATCTTCTAAGAATCTTACACAAATTGCTAAGGGGTAGTTCTCAAAAGCTTTTAAACAAATCGGTGTTCCTTACCCTTGATTTTAAAAGAATTTCAGTGCAAAACCCCCTCCAGGTCTTTTGAAAATCTGGGCTCAGTGTCAATGAGGCTTGTTATCCTACCTCCAAAATTGAGCTTTTTACCCAGTTCCTAAAGACCTTTCGTGGTCATCTGTGGATGAGCATTGTACAGTGCTGTTTTTAGTATCCAAGCACAACCATTAGCAAAGAAAAAACCCTACAACAAACAAGTTACACCAGCATAATTTTTGCAGAAATCTGAATGAAACTATTCATTTCCTTTCATCTTGAGACTCGGATCTTTTAATGAACAAGCTATGTTTTGTATCTCCTCACATCTTTGTCATACCTACATTGAAAGTCTCCTGTATGTATATCACTAACTATTCCTCAGATATATACAGTAAGAGATTAATGTAGATATTGATTGTTACTGGCTTTAGAGACAGTATCAGAGAGCTGATAGCTCCTCCATTTGTGCTGAATGAGGTTAGGGTGAAGTGACTTGCTGGCTGGTCAAGAGACAGCATCACAGTTGACTGAGACAGATCCAACAGCAACACCACGTCAGCTTTATGGACAAAACAGAAAGAATTCCTTGAATGCAGAAGGTAACTGCTCTGAATTAACTCACAAATCAGTTCACACTCCTGTCACTTCCAGCACTATGAAGAAGCATCTGTTCTTTCAACTCTAATGTACAGGACATGGAAAACACAAAGAATTATCACAAGCAACAGTTTCCCAAAGTAAAACAGCATTGGCACTGTAGGGAGCAGAGCTTGCTTGTGAAATTCTTATATGCAGGGAATTTTAAAGACCTTTGTCATTATTCCCTATGCCTCAGGATGGATATGAGGTTACATAATTAAACCAGCATTCAGTTTTGGATCTCCTGTTTTTCATACTCGGAGATGTTAGATCTTTGCCTACTTGTGCCAAAAAACAAGGCTTTCAGCCAAAGCTCATCTGCATCATCATGCAGGTTTTACAGAAATGGACATCAAACATTATAAAATAACCTTGCTGTAACAGCTGGCTACCAGGCTCCCAAGAGCATGTGGTGAATCGCAGCTCTGCTCCTCCTCCTTGAATGGCTCTAATGTATTTGCAAGTCTCCCGTTGTTTAAAGGGCCTCCCTTTGACAGAATTAAACAGACTTCTTTTTCTCTTCAGACAGGGAAACATTTTAGTCTCTGCCTTGTTTCGTACACAGTGCACAAATTTCTAAAGACGTGACAGTGACCTAGCACTAGCCTGTGCCTTCGCTTCAAATTAGGTTTGACAAAAGGAAAGAAGATACTACCAACCCCACATACATTTTTACTGTCTAGTTGTCAGAAAGTATAGAGTTGTCTTTGACCAGTCTGGAGCTCCTGAACTTTTATCTCCACTCGCTTTCTCTTCCTGTGTCTTCTGGGGCAAAGAAAGAAACCAAAGAGGCAATATTGAAAAAGACTGATGTTCTTCCACCTCTTTTTTTTTAGTATTGATAGGAATAAGATTGATTCCTGCAGGTAGGTAGAAATCTATGTATGGCTTGGATTAATCGTTGTAGAATTCAGCTGTTCAAATGCTAACTACACTGAGTGTCAAATATGAAGCCAATCCATTTCTTGCTTTCCCTTTGGTTGCTTATTTGGAGCTGAAAGACCCAGGGAAAACCCAAGTCAATCACCAAGTAAGATCTTTCTTTCCGCTGATTAAAGCATTGATGAGGTCTAATTAAGAGCAGTCTGAAGTCACCTTCTTTCTTTTCCACCTGGCTCTGCTTTGGAGCACTTCTTTCCTCTCTTTTGCCCCTTTCTTATCAATTATCCTATGAATAACACTCCCTTTTCGTGAATGCTCACAGCTGACATGGAAGAATTTCACCTTGTCTGCCCTCATTCTGTGTCATCGTAGACTACCAGCCCCATCTGGGAACGGCAGAGCTATGTACTGTGTCCCCATGAACTACATATCTCAAAACTATTGCACTGATGATTCATGTCTCTGAGTGAGCCAGCTCTATACAGGCAAGATGGCACCTGAAGAGGCTACTTACCTGGCAAAGCTCTTCAGGAGATGTTACTTACTGGATATTATTCAGCTGTTTGCTGTTGCTGTGTGCTGGGCACAACATAGGAGTTCTCACAGGTAAGCAAGGATCTCAAAGCTGAAACTCAAACAGTAGAAAATCCTCTGTCTACTGTGGTATTTGTTTTGCAGATGAATAGTCCAATATTAGGTTGAACTAGAATATCTGGTATCACAGCTATCTATTTTTGCATTATCTCTATCTTTTTCAGAAAAACATAGTATTTAGTTCCTGTCTGGAACCAGTTTCCTCCTAAGGGAATCAGATACGGAAAATCAGGAGGCTGTTAAGTAAAAGCTAAAATATATCAGTCAATAGCTTTTATTATATAAGTGTATATTAGTATTCCTGAAATTATGTAGGAAATATTTGGTTACCTAGAAAAATCCTGTCATATGTCATGGGAAAATCCTGTCATATGTCATTGCAGAGAAATAACACACCAAAAGGTTTTGATGACACCCAAGACAAGAGGAAGTAAGGCTGAGTTGTTTATCCTCAAAGACTTTCTATATGTGAGCGAAAGAATCCAACTGACTACAGGTCAAAGAAAATTTGTCATTTTGCTGAGCCGGACAATTTGCTTTGGGTTGCTAGAGTGTCTTCGGCTGAACAGTCAGATATTAACCAGTCCAACAATTCATTCATTTTTAATTAATTAAAATAGAGTAAATTCATTGTTAAGTGATGTGTTATATAACTTGAAGACTGTTTAGACAGCTCAAACAAGCTTTATTACTGTGGCATGAATAAGTATTTTTCATTTCTATAGAAGTCTAAAGAAGCATAATATCGAGTCTTACAAAAGTCCTGTTGTCTAGCTTCTCTTGAAATTATAGGGCACAATGTTCTTGGCTACATTTGCTTTCAGATTTTGCTTCCTAAGGCACATTTTAAGACACCTAAGTGTATGGGGGGGGTGGAATCTGTATCTGAACAAACTGTCTTTGAATTCATGATGATTTATGAGAGATCCTAAACAGACTAAAATTCCTGTATTAACACCACCTTTTTTTTTCAGCTTGGTTTTTCTTCAGCTTGGCAGTACAGTAACCTAAATTTATTGGTTTATATAATTAATTTATATCGATTTTTTGAGGCATTTTAGTTAGAAGCTGGGCACTACTGGTCAGTGCAAACATGGCTTACTTTGGGTCTAGTGGGGGGATTTCCACCTTAGGGGGGGACCCTTCCACTCCTCTTGAAGCAGAATGCAGTTTCTTGCCATTTGTAAAGTGATCTTCTGCAGACAGCCACATCCTGAACTAGCAAAGCACACGTTTGAACTTACAGCTTCTGATCCAGATGGAACTTAACGCCTGCTTACATTGGAGTGCAAGACTGAATGTCTTCAGTGGTTACAAGCACAAGCTTTACAGTAAGTACACAGGCTGAAGCACCTACCTGAATTTAAGCCTGTCTGTATATAGAATTTCCTTAATATTTGAATTTCTCCCCACTTCTATTCCCAATGACTTTTATACTACCTAAAATACAGCCTGAAACGGAGATCTTCATTAGCAGGTATACCACGTGCAACTTCTCAACAGCTGCTTACAAATTAGAATGTAGCAGGAACTGTCTCTGACCTTCAGTTAATTACTTTATACCACTACTGAATTTCAAGAATTCCAGGGGGTATCTTTTAGAAAATACCTGCTGAATATTTGAAGAGCAGCCATGACACAAGATCATCCATTTAATAGGATAGTATTTGCATCCCATTTTGAGTACCCAAAAGCAATCCTCCACTCAGCAGCACGGGTCAGAGGGCAGCAGCAAATGATTCACAGGCCAGGGGAATAATTTTTCATTTTCCAGAATGTTCCACGACACAAACTTTAACAGATTAATGATTTCCTTCACAGGAATGCTGACAAATCCTTCTGACTTTCTCTCTGGATCAACAGAGCAGAAACAGTGGAGTCAGGTGACAACTTTTCTGAGCACAGCAACTGCAGAAATAATTGTATTTACAGGCACACCTTACCTGGACACCCGCTTCTGAGTGCGGTTTGCCTTGTTTCGTCCATCTCACATGCAAATTTGTCAAAGTAGTATTCAGCAGCAATTTACTCAAGTCCTAGTAGATAGGCAACCACCTTAGAGTACATGCAAAGGTTACAGCCTTATTATACCCTTGAGGGACCTCTGTCAAATAATTAAAAATGCTATGGCAATACTAGCAGTGGTAACAATAATTGGAGTACATTAGTTTACTCCATTGCCTATTATTTGACTGCCCATATATTTGTAATTTGCCTTTTAAAAACTACTCTATATTTATTTGTGGCTCTTATTCACATGCTACAGGAAATGAGTATGAAAAAAAAAAAAGAAAAACATTTACACAATGTCACAGCAAGACCAAGAAAATCCCAAAGAATTAGCTGTGTTCCAGGAAATGTGATTGGAGGGGATGAACCCATATGCTTAGCAGAACAACACAAGTCTCTAAAGAGATGAAGCATCTTTGCTTTGCTGCGGTGTGTATGTATTCCCTCCAAGGTGGATATGTGGGGAAGTGGGACTGGCCAGGAAAATGGGTAAGAAACAGTCAGGAAAAAAATACACCCATCAAAAACATGCTTTGCAAAAGAACCACCATATGGCACTCATCTAATTCTTTGTTAAAAATAAGGGTGGAAATTACAGTATTAAGTAAAACCTGTAAGAACAAATTGGTCTTCGCAAGACGTGGGACTGAAGGTGATTCTCAGAGTACACTAGCTCACACCAGTATTTTTGTCAGAAAGAGACATGTGCAAACAGATCCATCTCCCATCCTTTCAAGCACTTTCTCCTGTAATTTGTTACCTGACCTACTGTTCTGTCAACAGTTTGTCATCCTGTAAAGCCTTAACAGGTGTCATCCTCATCAACACTAGAGTACCTCCTGGTTCACTGCACTCTAGATGGGAGGAGAACTGGACATGAAGCCTTGTAACAGGCAATTAGAATAACTCTGTTGGCAATGACTGGAGGGGGGTGGTGTGTGTGAAAAAAGTTCGTTAATTTTCAGGACAACTTTTCCCATTTTTTACTGAGCAAAGCTACCACAACAGCACGTGACAACTTATTACAACGGCTTCAGAACAGCTTCATTCTGGCTTATTTGAATTTTGCTTTGCCTTGTCTGAATTTGTTAAACACCAACATCAAGAGACAGAAAAAATGGTACCAAAGTTTATAATGCTCCAAAACCCAGAAGCTGCATCCAGCTTTTAAGAACAGCATTGAAAACACTGCTGTTTTCACGATTGCAGTCTAGCCAAGTGAATAGGAGGCATCTCCAGACTTCATAGGCTAAGGACCAGCTCTCTAGGACATAGATAATGCCCTGCTGATCGAATCCACCAGCCTGAAAGCTTACTACTGCTCCCCTTTGCTCCAACAGGCAAATACAAAACAATATTTCATGCATCCAGCCTTACTCCTGAAACACCATATAACAGAAAGTATATTCAGTCACACACATTAAGTGCAAAATGACAGAAGATTAATGAGTAGAAAGGAAAAAAATAAGTGGAAGGCATTTTGAGGGAAAACACTGATGCTGAGGCTGTCAAAACTGAATAATAGATTTGATTGCTTAACATCTACAGAAACAAATCCTTGCGGTAGATTTGAAAACTTCATATCACTTTCAAGCTGTGATTCAAAGTGCAGTGAAATCAATAGCAAGACTTCTAGTATCTAAGAAAGTTAACAGATCAGAGGATGCAGAAAATACAAAAATTTGATTTTGCCCAAAGCTGTACATCTTTTTTGCTTCACTTTTACTCACTAGTGATAATACACACTTTGCTACACAAGGACTGAAACCCCTTATTCTTAGCTTGACAGATTATTACTGAAATTTTCTACAACAATGCCTGCAGTTTCAGACATGATTTATTTATAAGAAGTCTTAATTAATTTAATTGATTTTTTCCCCCTCAGCAGTTGTAGTTACTTTTTATTGTTACTATTATTTTTTTTCTGGATTGAAACTACTACAAGAAATATAAGCACAGAATTATACAGTAAAGAAATTGTAACTACTCCAAGTAAATAGAAAGAACAAGACTCTCAAAAGGGGGCTGGATTTTAAAAACTTTCAAACTTGGTTAAGTATCTATACAGATGATTTGCTGCCCTGAGACTTACCTACATATCTTTCTGTATAAAAGAATTAGGACAATGTTTTTACTAAAAAAAGAAATAAGGCCAATTTCTTTCTAAAAGGGGAATAGAAATTTGGAGAAAGATTGTGTTCTTCAGTGTCAATTTGAGAAATATGTTGTACATTGATAAAACATGCCACATTGCAAGGATGAGAAGCAAATCAACACAGAAGAGGAACCAAACAGCAAGAAAAACCTAAACAAGTCTGAGGAGCACTAGAAACAGGATGAGATCTAGAAAGAGAAACTGCATACTTACACACTAACTAAAACCAATATTTCTTCTATTAGTTGACATTTCATCACTGCAAACAGGGAAGAGAAGAGAATTAGTGGAAATCGCTATGACTGAAGTCTGTTTTGGTGATGCATGCTCAGTAGCTTAAGTGCAGAAGCAGTGTAGGTATTTTCATTTACCAGTAGATCCTCATTATATAGGCCTGTTACTCTGCCAGGCTGTTAGCCCAGGATCAACAGCACACAAACTCTGCCTCCCCACATGGGATGTGAATACCTTGGACAGTCTACAAAGTCTTAGACCGTGTTGTCATGTTCTAGCATCACAGCCATGATTGGTTAATCAAAAATCTTTTAGATAACCCATGTTTTTTTACCTACAGTATCAATCTCCTCTTAAGCCAGGAATAATTAAGAACAAAAAGAAAAAAAAAAAAAAGAGAGAGAAAACCCAAACAAATAAGATATCTGACCTTAAAAACCTCCATCAAGCAAAAAACTGAAATAAAAAAAATATTGCCCCCTAAACCTTAACCAAGTGTTATTCAGATTTAGGAATGTGAAAAAATATTAACTAACTCTTCTGTGTTTTAATCTTCTAAAAACCCAACACAGACGAATTCTGTCTCAACTTGAGTATACTGTATTTAACTGTCTCCAAGCCTATGCCAAAAAGCCACTTACTAATCAGCTAAAGACTCAGACATTATCACTGGAGACAAAAGTATGGCTGAAACAGGCAATTTTCTGGAAATAGGCTAAGAAAGCTGAATGGCCAAAACAAACTTTATTCAATATGGAGACCAATTCTAGAAATAAGTCATGCTGAATTCATTAGCTTTCCTGCCTGATCCATTTTATTCCTGGAAATTTTCCTCTGACTAGCTACTGTTAATGTAGTTAAGTAACTTTCTAGGTCATCAGCAGAGGTAATGCTTTACATGGAAGCATTAATGAGCAGGCAACAAACGCAAGATAATTTTCCAGGGAACACTGGGGCTGGATTCCTGCAAGTACAAACCCAGCTGGCCTCAAGGGAGTCCCTACAGCCTGGAGGAATGACTTGCTGCTGTAAAGACAAAGTTCTTAGGCCTAGACCTGAAGATCTCCCTGTGCCCTGACATAAAGGGTGCCACCCTCTGGGGAGAGAAGCAACAGAGGTTGCAGAGGAGACTGTATAAAAATAATCCATGCATCACTTCAGATCACAGTGAACTGTAAATTGTTTCCTCTTGCTAAAATAGGACCTGAAGATATCTGTATTTGCAAAACTGAAGGTAGGCAGAAAGAAAGCAAAAGAAAGTACCCTGGTCTTGCTGATTCAAGCTGACGATCAGGCACTAGAAACAGAGAGGTGGTTGTGCTTTGAAGTCTGTTCTATTTCCCAATAGGGTGGTCTCTCAACAGTCCATCTCCCGCAGAGACTCTATGTCTGGAAATCAAGAAAAAATCACAAAGGGAAGCCACATTGTAGGACCGTGGAGTTTGGCATAACATCTGCTCCATTCTCATTCCACATGCAACATTATTTAGTTTGCTCTTAAAACCTGTTTGTATAAAATAGATTAATTCTTTAAGGAAAATCTTTGCGAGGTGTTCTTCTCTCCCTCTGTGTGAAGTGTTAGGTTGAAAAGAAGTCTCTTGGTTTCTTGCTGCCTCTCTGCACCATTATTCTTAATCTTTTAATTAGTCATTCTCTGCTAGATTCCTGCAAGGTATCTGGCTCCCACATCACTACTTGAAACTCCATCCTACCTAGAAATCTCTTCACTAATGTGGGAGTTGTGCAAATGTAAATAAACAGACATTTAGACCAGAAGGGTCAAAGAATCTCACAGCTGGAAGCTCTTTGGAGTGAAGGAAGAAAAACTGCAAATACTGCAGGGTGCCATGGGAAAGCTCAACAGCACTGCCGAGGAATTTATGAGACCTGGTGCCTCCTTGCCCCTCCTCAGATGCCAAAAGCCTTATTTTGTGCTGGAACAAAGGCATCCTCTATGTCACCAGAGCTCCCATTACATTGAACTTCACAGAATCTGTAGTCCATCTTTGTTCAGCAGAAGGGCCCATGATGCAAGACTCAAAAGCTTGCTGCACGTGAAAAAAGAGTGTTAGCAATCTAATGATGTGATTTTTTTTTTTTTTTTTAGTCTACAGCAGTAGAGCTCTTGAGGTTCTGTTAAGGAAAGGTGTGTATAGAGCACAAAATAACACAGACACTTGGTGAGAAGTGCTCTCCTGTCTGCCAGCACTTTCAGACCTTACCGTGGTTTAGTAAACAAAATGGTGAACACAACTTAGAGCAGTTCAGGCTGCATGGATTCAACTCTCTCTTTCTACACCCCTCAAGCAGGACATCAGATAATTGAGAACAGCTCAGGATAATAACCTGCTTGGAATGCTTAGGACTAGTATATTCACAAACAATTTCTTCATTGACTTCCTTTCCTTACTTGTCCTAAGAAAAACACTCCATTCTGGATAACCGAAAGCCAGGCAGCTTATCCACATAGGATAAGAAAGCAAAAATGCAGAGGCGCAAATACAGTAACTGCCCCAGTATAAGGGCTGGATAAATTCATCTTTGGAAGTAGGAATACTTATGGATGTGCTAAACATGGTGGGCAGTTGTAGGGGGACATATGAACCTTGAGAAAGGCCAGCAGAGATTAATCAGAAATACACTGTGCAGCCAAGTCTTACAGAAAATCCCTCTATAAGATAAGCAGACATACAAAATTAAAATGTTAAAAAGGTGCTCAGGCAGTAATACTTTCTAGTGTGACCTAACATGAGACTTCCAGATAGATTTTCAGGGTGTTAAAGGGTCTAAAGAGAAACACAGGTGGGATTTTCAGACAGATGCCTCAGAAAGTCCCAGCAACTGCCAGTCTGAATCTCTGAATGTCTTCAAAACTTACATACCCTGTAGGTCTTGACAGGACAGATATATGGGTGTGCGTTTGTTAATCCTAATTTCATTTCACATTGGGCCTAGACTTGCAGATAACTGAAGGTCTTATTTAATTTTTAGCTAAAAGCAAGATTATCCAATTGNGAACACAGTTTAGTAGGCATGGTGCTGTTGGGGTGACAGTTGGACTTTATGGCTTCCGAAGCCTTTGCAACCTTAATGGTTCTATGATTCTAAGACTCAAAATATAACCCCAGCACAACAGAGTAGGCTTCTAAGCGGTATCAGTTTATGATTTCCTAATATTTCTCTCATTTTATTGATATTAGAGAGAAAAATGGCCAAATNTTTTAAATATTTGATTGAAATCTGGGAGCTCAAAATTCAAGTTTCATTTAAACTAAAAAATACACACCAAAGAGATTTGCTTAAGATTCAGTTCCCCCAATTGTCCATGTGAGTTCAAGTAAAATAGGCTTTTCTTTTTTTTCTCCTTCAGAAGCTAAAAGTTAGAAGCAATATTTTGTGTCAGCTCATTTAGCTTATTTCAAACTCATCTTTGTAAAGAGTACAATTTCAAAGAAGTGAGGAAGAAAAAGTAATTTTGAAACCCAACTCCAAAAATTCAATTTCCAAACACCATAAACTGAAACATATCAGCACTCCCAAAAGAATGAATTTTTAAATATCAAAAGAAATGTTTTAATATTTACAGAATCATTACTATTTATTTATGTGGTCTGAAGTTGCTCATGTAATGTGACTCAGCTTCCCAGGTACTTTCAGTCCTTATGATGTTGTCTCCCTCCCCTTTTTCCTTTGTAACAAAGTTACTGTTCTTTGGGGAAATGTCATCGAGGTCTAGCAGAGAGAAGCTGCATCATTTGGCCATGAATACCATAAAAAAGAAAAATCACCCAAATAATAGCATGTCTTTGCAAATACAATTCAATTGCTCCTGTATCTTTTGTGTGTGTTGCAAGCCCTGTTGCTATTCGCCAGCTCTGGGGCCTAAATGTCATGCCTGTTGGCTAAACTGTACTTTATGCTTATTCTCCTTTTATGTATTTGTATTGTATTCTTGCTTTTTGTTGAGTCTGGAGTGACTCATAAAAATGCAGATCTTTAGAGATGGCTTAGAGGGTAGTGTGAGAAAACAAGTTTGGGCGAGGTGTACCCTGGATGAAAGAGACTTGTTGATCCATCACAAAAGTATTGAAGATAAAACACAAAAACAGGGGTACCTTAACAAGACAGTTAAAAATGCAGACTCACATATACTGGAAGGAAGATCAGTTCCATACCTGTCTTTCCCCACCAAGAGCTCTATTTCTCTGCAGCTAGCCATGCTCTCCTAAGGTCTTGGCCACCCAGACTCCTGTTTCAACTGCCCCATCCACTCAGATTTTGAGGCAATGAGGGAAAAATGGAGTTCTGGATAGAGTTTGACACTTTTTCTGAATTGCTTTCCTTTCAGAAAAAGGAGATAAAACAGGGTGGGAGTGGAAAGATTGCAATTACAAGTGGTTGATGGTGCAGCCAGCCACCAAGCTGTCACCATTTAGAGCGATTTAGAACCTTCTCTTCATTCAGAAGGACACTAGGTCCATCAGCCTCTCACTCTATGGGAGCCAGAGGCACAACTCCGCTTCACCCACAAGGACAGATTTTCTGTGGGATTCCCACAGCAGCTGCCAGAGCCAGGCTCAGTCAAGGGAGCAGCTCTGTTTCAGTCCACCACTTTCTCCCTAATGTAGTTGTTCCTTTTCACAAAATAAGATGAAGAAACACATAGCAACCAGCAAGAGTCTAAAACCAGATAGGTGCACCTATTGAGATGGCTTAACATCACTCAAACCTCCAGTTCACCCACATCATATCTTAACATCGGTCATTGGGTGGGTCATTGATGAGAAAAGACCCATAACTAAAAGCAATAAATTCCCACTAAGATAATCAGGACTTTTTGATGTAGAACTTCAACCGTGAGACTCCTGGAAGTGGCGTGAAATACTGGAATTCAGCGATCTGGAACACTGGATGACTGCTTACTTGTGGGTTGGTTCACCACTTCGCACGTTCAGAAAACACCGGAGTTTAAATCAGATTGTCAAAGCTGACAAGTGACAACAGAAAACCTCAGTTAACTAAAACCCCCAAACTTTTATTCCCACATAGGTTCACACCATCTGTCCTATGGTTAACCACTGACTGGTTTAGCCCTAGACACACTGGAGGTATTTGTCTCTCTCACAGAAGACAGAGAAGAGACAAACATATTTCCAGAAATAAACTTTGCCTGCTACTTTTCTAAGGTACTTGTTTCCTGTCTCTCCTTCAAAAATATTCTAATGCCGTTTCCCACATATGAGAGATCAAGAGAGATAAGTGTAAAAGTTTGCCCAGAAGGAAGTTCCAAACAAGAACTGTACGTCCAAAGGATGACACAAGCCTCTTGAAAGTGAACAGTGTATGTCCATCAACTGCACCAAATCTACCGGCAATGCTTACTGCCAGGTACCGGAATGACAGACTGCAGGAAAATAGCTCTGATTTCTCACTGCTAAAGGCCTAAAAGCACAACTTTGAAAACTGATCTATCTTGTCCAGGAGCTCATAATTATACATACCTGCTGTGAAAGTTGGATGAGCAGAGCTTTTAGGAAACAGAATGAAGGAGTGTAGCTCTTCACTGATAGAAAATGGAAATGAAGAGGCATTATCCCTGCAAAAATAAATATTATAGTATGGAAATCTGGATGAAGGCTGAAACAAAACCTGACAGAGAGGTTATTTCAGAAATTACTGAAAGGGTAGGAGTCAGTAACAACATGAAGAGCCTAGAGGCATGAGGGGATATTTCTCTGAACCTTGCTTGTTTTCTGTAATGATATTTTCCTTTAATGTACAGCAGAGCTTTCATACTGGCAATTGCTAATATCTCTGGATGAACCTTGGTGTCTAGTACTCCTCAGGCATTCTGGGGCCTTTTATATTAGCATACCATGTTTAAGAGAGATATAGTATTCACTGTACTATCTGTTGAGTGATAAAAAAAGCTCTTAACTAGTATAGAACCGAAAGTTACGTTACCTGTGTCAGGGACTCAATTAAAATAACAAACAAAGGCAGTCTTTGAGAAAGGTTAGTCATAAAGCAAGCCACATTCTGACTTCAAATAAATTCTGTGTTTTGTAGAAAGGAAGGATGCCTCACAGAACAACAAATCATGTTGTTGTTTTGGGGTGAGTTGAAAAATAAAACTTACAATTTTTTCCACCTTGAGCAGAAATAGAGAAGTTCCAGAAAATCTGTTTTGGTGAGATTTTTAGCTCAGTTTTGAAGATATTTAGAGAAAAACATGTAAGATATACTGTGTACCTTTACCCAGCCGCTATGACTAAACCTTACCTAACTACCTCTTGTTAAGATGACACGTTTCTTTGAAAAATTTATTAGAAGACCTAGTACATAAGCTTGAATGCAAGGTTTCAAAATGTCATGTTTTGTTTCCTTCCCTTAATACTTTCAGGGGAATGAAAGACAACAAATTCCAAAGAAAAATACTCCCCACATCCCTAGGAAGGATTAAACCAACCCCTGTTTCATTAAGAGTAGAGACCAGTGGCTCTCACAAGGAGAAACATTTTCTCTTTCTCCTGGTTTTTTACAGCTGCAGGATTGTCTGTGCACACATGTGCACGTAGCACCACACAACACCATGAAGCATTGAAGGAAAGAAAAACTACACTAACATCATCCTGTGCTAGATAGGAAATCGGCTGTATGGATCCACATCTATCTCTAGGTTCCTATCTACCATTTCTTTCTCCTCAGACTAGGAAAAACAAATTTCCATTGCTAGTCAAAAGGAATATAATGTCTGCCTACATTCAGCCTGCTGGAAGTCTTTCCTTCAACAACAATTTTTGCGTAACACTGTTTTCCTTGTCATGTTCACAACATCTGTGGGACTTCAACTTTGTGTTGAATATTCAACAGTAACTCGCTAGTCACCTGAAAGGCCTCATAGGGGTCAAAATGTACATGAGCTAAGACAGAACAGTTAAAACATATCTCCGCCAAGGTTTTGAAAACAAAATGCACTTTGTGCATAAGAGTAAATGTTGGTAAGTAGTTGAACTGTCAAAAGCCTGCCCTGGCTTATTATTTGCATACATTGATTTTTTCTGGTTTGAAGTAGGGTCTGTTGAGGGCTTGCAAAGGCTAATGCACTTGACACTGTTATAAATCCTTCCCTTCTTGACCGAGCCACTGTAGGCAGCTTCATGGCCCACTTGTAGCTGCTTAAACCTCTTCCTTTCTATAGAAATAAGATACGTCACATTTAAAATGAAGGCAAATATTTACAAAGACAACTACAAGAGAGAAGGGCACCTTGTACTTTTGCTGTTACTATGCATTGTCAGATGCAGCTGGAATGAGCACCTTGGCTGCACGTAACCATGGCAGGACAGAGACAATGCAATACAACACAATAACTTTCTATAGAGCAAAATCTCATAACTGATTTAGAAGAGCACGGCTTTTATATTTTGGGAACAAAGGATCCTTTGACATGGTGAAAGCCCTTGGCCCTCAAGAAGAAAGTTGCCAGAGGATGGAAAAAGCCCATCAGACTTAGACATGCTGCAGTGAAATCAGATTATAGAATCATAGAGTAGTAAGGGTTGGAAGAGACCTTAAGATCATCTGGTTCCAAGGCCCTGCCTTGAGCAGGGACACTAGACCAGGTTGCTCAGAGCTCCATCCAACCTGGCCTTGAACACTGCCAGGGAGGGGGCATCCAAGCTACTCTGGGCAGTCTATTCCAATGCCTCACCACCTTCATGGTGAAGAATTTCTTCCTAACATCTCATCTAAATCTGCCCTCTTTTGGTTTAGAGCCATTCCCCCTTGTCCTATCACTACACGCCCTTGTGAAAAAGTCCCTCTCCATCCTTCCTGTAGGCCCTCTTCAGGTACTGGAAGGCTGCTGTAAGGTCAGCCTGGAGCCTTCTCTTCTCCAGGCTGAACAGCCCCAACTCCCTCTGCCTGTCCTCGTAGGAGAGGTGCTCCAGGCCCCTGATCATCTTCATGGCTCTCCTCTGGACTCACTCTAACACATTCAACACATTCACTGGGGAAACCCAGTTTTGTCAAGGTCAAGACATTTTAGAGCTGGTGAAACAGTTCCTTGCAGAAGTTTGGAATTTGTATCAACAAGACATGAACAAGAAGCAATAGTGGACAATTTTCACAGCTGGGCTCTACCAGGGTGTACTAGATTTCTGACCTCATACTCTTGCAAGGCAGCTACAGTTATAGCTACAAGCTTTTAGACATTCAACGTAAAATTCCAAAACTTATGTTGAAATCTAAGAACAAGGTCATTGGCTCAGGTAGATAAAATAAGGTGAAATTTTCCAATTTCTTTTTTTCTTGTGAAGCCAAAGAGTATAAAATCCCTTTCCTTCTTGATAGTTTAAAGGCTTCATAAGGTTCACATACTATTTCGTGGGGGAAGACCTACAACATCGCCAGATTTTCAAGTGTGTAAAAGCCTGCGCTAAGACAACTCCTCTGGGATTTTCTGATACTGAGAGACTAAATGAGAATATGGCTATCCATCTCTTGCTTCTCCAGGAATTCCAAAGATGCCACTAGAAAGAAGATGGCTGGTAGCAAAGAGGAATCTGCAGAGCCAGTCAGTAGCAGTGTGCTGGCACACATACATCCAACGCAAGCACCAGACTGGGCAGAGAAGTAAGAACTCTGAGCAGTTCAATGGCCTGAAGACAAGGGTTTCACCCATGAACTCCGAGTTTTACTGATTGGTTGGGACTCTCCCATAAGAAAAAAAAACACAGCAAATCATGCTAGATCGCCTTGCACCTAACTAGCCTCTTGCTTGACCAGAGATTGGATTCTCCATAATAACATTTTCTGTTCCTAAATACTTTAAAACAAGGAGAAACCACACAGGCTTTCTGTAACATCCAGAAAAACAATAAAAATATGATAATGTATGTCAATCAACTCAGTGCTCAGGATTGATTTATACACAGAAGTGGAATCAGAAAAATTTTAAAAATTACAGCAGTATATACATTTTTTTCTTTTCATTTTTGGAAAAAGCTAAAGATCATTGCATTTCTTACTGAAGTTTACTGAAATAATAAACCCTGTCTATTTTTCAGCTGAGTTAATGAACCTAACACTCCCACACTGAGAACTTTTTCTCAGTACAATAACAATAAATAGTCAAAAAAATTCACCAAAAACAAGTATCAAGTCTGTTGACATTTGTGTGCCTAGTACAATGTTTTTATTTCACTCTGGAAAAAAAAAAGTTAGGAGATCGGACACTTCTCAAGAAGTTGGGTCTTCTACTGCTGTTTTATTTTTGTGTCTGTGGCAGTATTTCAGGTTGCAGGTGCAACGATCGCTAAGGGTGTAAGTGCCCAGAAGTTCAACTCTCAACATAAGCAATCTTTGAACTCCAGAGAGGGATGGGAGCAGCGTTAGAAACAGTCAGAAACACCATCCCAAAAGGTCTCATTATACCTGCTAGATGGCCCAGAAAGCAGAAGGAAGCGGTGTGGTTCAGACACAGAAGCAGGACTACAGTCAATTCACATCTTCCAGATTGCAACAGCACACACACGTCTGAGCAGCTTTAGATATTCTTCTAGGTGTAGCATGTGCATGTGAAACAGAAGAGCTCTCTTTCCCCACCCTGCCCTAAACAGTTTGATAGCAGGCACACTTACTCTGCTTTTTGGCACCTAGGCACAAGGGGACATGGCTAGGAAGCCACCCCTTCCTCACACAGCCCAGCTTCTGCATCAGGTGTCCCTACACTCTTCCACTCCAGTCTTTATTTGCCCTCTAGAAGCTTTTCAGGTGTTTGACTCATGTTTAACTTAAGAACATATTGTAATAATTATTCTTTTCTAGCCAAGAGCCTCAAAACAGCAAGCCCAGTAGTTTGTAATTCATTGTAACCTTTCTTGATACATTTATGAATCTTTTAATATTAGAGGAGTCTCCAATTAACATAAATTGCTGGAGAATATTCAGATTTTCATTCTCTTCCAGCAGCACAAACTTTCAGTTTTGACAAATGGGATAAAGTTTTCTTACAGAGGTATATTTGAAAACTGTAGTTTTCAAGCACATTTCTGACAAAGCAGCAAAGTCTTGAAAGACCTAATCAACAACTGGGGAAAGAAAAAAAATCCCGTGACTGCTGCTTAGATCATAGGGGTACAAAAGTTCTTTATGTCTGCTCCCACACCTCTTGTTGAGACCCTAAATCGCCTTCATTTGTGTAATCACTGAGGAGTTTGCCTTGCAGGGTCTGGTAACGCTCCCCATCCACAGAAGGATGTAAAGCACCGGGAGAAATGGTTGCTCACAGTGAGTTTACATCAATACCTGCTTAATTCACACACACAAAAAAGCATTTTTGGGAAAATCCAGAAACACACCAATACAATCTGAAAGTAACTGATGTACATAAACTGGCTCAAATGAGTGTCACTAACTTCACCATCTTGTTCCCGGAAGGCATAAGCCAAAGCTGACAGTAGAAATCAGCATCACACCATCCCACATCTCCTACTTTTAAACCATAAGATCCATTAAAAGTATTCAGAGCTTTGTTAGTGATCAGCATGTGACTTCCCTACTCCTACAAGGAATAAGTCTCCCTGGCATCTCTGTGTGAGATTCTCAAAAAATTCAGTGTTCTCTAATGGCATTTACAATGCAGAATGTGCACGTTTAGTTTCTGGATTTTACCTGAGCTCACAATGCTTTACCTCACTTGATAACTTCTGTAAGACACATTCCACTTCAGCCCATAACTTCTCTTAAAAGTTACACTCAACATGTATTTTCTACAGAAAACATTTTCAGCTGCTCAGGCTCAGGTTTCTGCTTATTTAGTTCTAAGGGTAATACCTGGGGCAGAAAGTGAAGAAGTACTTTTATTTCCTGATTAAATTTCCAAAAGATCAGAACCCTGTAAGTCTTAACACTTCATGGCTCTTACAGCAGTTCGGTCTTTTAAAAACAAACTAAATCATCAAAACAAACACTCTAAGATCATGAAAATCCAGGCTTTTCCATCTTTCAAAATAAATCATATTACTCTGTACATAAAAACAGACAGATAACATTCCCATAAACAACAGAGACAAAAAACCCACAAAATTTAATGGAGTATTTCAAATGCTTGGTTAGGAGGCATAGTTAGAAAACTAATTTTCAGACTAGCAGAACACAAGTGGTAAACAAATTCCCAATACAGAAATGTTTCCGATGGAAATTGCATAAAATGAGTGATGCTTATTCATGGCCACAGAAAGCTGAGAAAAAAATTAAATTTAAAAAGTTTATTTCAACCCAGCCCAAGTATACCCGATTTCTAAATCAATAGCTGTCTCGAGCCAAACTGAAGTACTTGTACAGCTTCACACAGGTAATTACCTACAGCGATTGGATGAGGAACAAGCACATCAAGGGATATTCCTACGTCAACCCCTCTTCCTTTTGTATTTTATTGTAGCCTATTGACTGTTTCAGAGATCAACACTGAGAACAGATTCTGTCCCTTAGTAGGTGCAACATAAAGAAGAACTAATACTCTAGGTACATATCTTTGATGGCTGTTTTTCCAAACCATTTAGTGTCATGGCTGAGGGGCACAGTTTACAGGGAACCAGCAGTTTTAAAGAGTTTTAGTGTGTGTGGGCTTTGGGTTTTGTTTTTTTTTTTTTTGACTGATCAGTGCAAACTAAACTAAGCGCCCTGGGAAGGCAATAATGAAGATGCCATCACTAGATGCAAAAATTACTTAATTGCAAGAAAAAATATATTTGTGAGACCCTTCAACACACTTATAGAAAAGGTAATACCATTGCATTTCATTACAGTATATTAACATGACATGGTAACAAAATGCCATTTAACTCTCCATGGAGGAAGACACATAATATACATTCAGCCTAACCAACAGCTGATATAACCACTTTTTTCCCCACTAAAATGTTATTATTAGAGTATTTGAGAGATTGAAGTTTAAGTTGTCTTCTTAAGTATTATGGCTTTTTTTAAAAATGATTATTTTTAACTGAGAACCTAAAGTTTTCATGTTTTAAAACACCTTAAAATTAAAAAGATTTACCTCGCTTTTTTTGATAAAAAAGTTTGATTTTTTTTTTTTTTTTTTTTAAGTGTATATATGTGCACCTGTGTGTATTGGTAAATCCATGACTTTCCTGTGAGGAAGACCTGATCTGTGCAGGTCTAATTTTCAGTATTAGAGTTCGGGGTTTTATTAAGATTGAGAAAGATTCTGTCTCCAAAATCCATATTTGACAGCAACAATAAGTAAAAGCCACATTTATTTTGATAGTTAATATAACTTTCTAGAAGTCATCCTCTAGGATACTGCAATATGAGTGAGAGAGTACGTGAAGCATTAACTAAGTCCTGAAAGGTCTAAGCTTGTATAAGATCTGCAAGTCTTCCTCCAGTTTCTTTTGTATAGCCAGAAGCTCTTAGTAAGTCTTTCTTGACAGAGAGCTCAAATATGTACAGCCCTCCTGAGACAGTGATACTTTTTATTAGAAGAGGATATATTTTAATGAACTGGATACATCTAGTTGCCTCTAGTGTTTTCTCTGTTGTTCACTAGTCTCGCAAGTGATGAGTCAAAACTTGCATTTTAACAGAAGTCAAGTACTCTATTGGAAAGTCATAATGCTCAAAAGCTCATAAATAGATTTTTTGTCTATTATTTAGTTTATTTATATTTATTATGACCTTTACAGTCTCTTGTTTAAGGGATACACAGTGGTCCTGTTAATTGATCTAAATTAGCATCAGTATTTTTGCACTCAGTTGTAAGATTACTACACTGGAACATAAACACGATGATCAACTTTGCAGGACAATTACTCCATCTGTGAAAGGAATGAAAGAGCCCAGAGGACAGTCTCTGTGTACACCTGCACAAACCATTGGTCCCTAATGTTAATTTGCTAGATCGGTTAAACATTTCTCCCACTTGCTGTTATACATTTTTAGTTCCTTTTTACCCCATCCAGATCATTCTGCCAGAACTGGGACAGAGGATGCGGCTGTGCTTGCAGGCATGAGAGGACTTCTCTGGTGCCAGGCACAGCCCTCTGCCCAACATAGCTGCAGCTAAGAGAAGGCACCTGCCCAGAACCAAAATGATTCTGTTTAAAAATTCATCCAGCCAAACCCAGAGACATAAAGAATACTTGCTGTGTCTTCCTGCTGAACAAATCCTTTCCACTAACAAAACACTTCATGCAAGTTCGCTAGTAATTAATGAACATAAAACCCAAGGAAGGACTTTGAGACACAGCACAGCAAGCTCTCATGAAATGTATGCCTTTGCTGTAGTCTCAAGCCATTTAATACTTCTATTACTTATTTCCTCTGTGGAGTATATAGCAGAACTTCACCTTAAAACTAACAGGAAAAGAAATTTGATGGTCCTGACTGTGCATGAGAAAACTGCTAAGAGGGTAAAACCAAGGCTTGCACATGGTGCCAGGTTGCTGAAGAAAACAGAAATGTCTTAGCCCCATGGTCCTGACCCAGAAACTTTGAGAAGAGGACGCATCCAAGAAGCCCAGGAGTGTGGAGTATCCAAAATATCTGCGCATCTTAGTAGTCGCTTTAACTATTCATAATCTTTTATTCCTTACAGACCCCCTTTCTCCATCCCAGTCATCTAGAAACTTTTCATAACTGTTTTTTTACATGCGGATTCTTCCACCTTAAACCATTCTACCTTAGATTTCATCCAGCAAACACATCCAGAAGCACAGACGACTTCTACCCCAAACCCCTTTTAACTTGGACAAGAAGTAATTTTTTGTTACTGTATTTGTATTGACCGGGAGGGCAGCACTGGAGCCCTGTGGCCTGCTGCAACCCAATGCAAAGGGACACCTGTCAGGGTAAAGAGTTTTATAAAAAGATTTTTTTTTCTTCAAGAGAAGGAATTTTTGATAGGAAAACAATTTTTTGCTTTCCAACAGAGATATAAGAGACCCACCTGGGCAAGGTCCTGTGCAACCTGCTCTAGGTGACCCTGCTTTGGCAGGGGGTGGACTAGATGATCTCCAGAGGTGCCTTCCAGCCCCTACTATTCTGTGGTTCTGTGACCAGGGAGAGTTTTCAGTTTCCGGAACAAAGGGTTTTAGACTATCACTGGATGCAAACCAATAAGAATAAAATACCTTCTGCAGTTTCACTGGGCCTTTACATCCTTCTTCACTTCTGAACTACTATGTGATTTTATGCACTATTACAGGAGCCACTTGCTATGTCAGAAGTGCTTATACTTCAGTATATATAAATATGTTTAAACAATGAGGCCACACCTTGATAAGTGATTTGCTTAACCTAATGTGCTTATAAAATATTTCAAAATGGTCATATAAGAATCCAAAAGCAGTCTGGTACTGAAAAGCTTTGGAAGTTCGAGTATATTGGGGGGGGGGAAGATTTTCAGCTTTCAACAGTTTAGAGAGCTAAGTGTTGAGAACATGTCCAAAAAAGTACTCAGTCATTGCATATATTAGCATGTCAAAGCAGATCTCTACAGTGAAGAGCTGGTAACGAGACATTTGAGGGGCCAAGTTCTAAGTTCAGACTAGTGTGGACTAGTTCAAGTCTGGTTATGCAGACTAGGCACCTGTTCCCAGTTCAATTACATGAGATGCACTCCTGGAGAATACCTATTAATTTAACCTTCATGGAACCTGCTGTAGGTGACCCTGCTTCGGCAGGGGGGTTGGACTACATGACCCACAGAGGTCCCTTCCAACCCTGAACATTCTGTAATTCTGTGTGAAAAGGAAGGCCAGCCACAGCCTCCAAGTAGCTCTGGGATGTGAATGATACATGGGGACAGTCCCACAATCCACTTCAGAAGTGTTCTCTTGAAGCAAAAAAAAAGTTAATGTAGAAGTACCTCTAGGCACCTTGTCTTACACACAACTGAGAAATAGCAACAGCCGATACAGAATATAGAGAAATCACAAAGGTTCTTGGAGCTCCCACAGCTGAAAACCCTTTCAAAACACATATTAAGCCAGGAGGCAAAGCAGAAGTATTAGAGAGGTACTGAAGCAATGAGGTTATTTTCATGGGCTCCAATATATTATATTCACTACAGAATTGCCAGGTTGATGTTCTAAAAGCTAACAAGGCTTTGATGAAGAGCTGACACAAGCTCATTAGAAGAGTCAGCTGCTTTCTGCAGGGTTCTGGTGCCACAACAGTGCATGGAAGCCTGGGCTCATCAGGATAACAAGAAGCAGATATCAGCATCACAGCCTTCAGCAGGCCCTTTCCACAGGCAGGTTGAGGGTGCACAGGAGGAAGAGGTAGGGAAAGAGATAAAAGTTCTCACCAGGACAGGTAACCTGTAGATGTCCACACTGAACCACAGAGGATGTTACAACCCCACAGCACAGACTTTTGGGCAATGGGGATGGAACATTTTCTTGCATCTCCTGCTCAAGTATCCAAGAAGGGGAAACTGCCTGGTCTGGTAATAGAGCAGCCATGGCAATGTCCGCACCAGGCTTTGGATGCTTTACAGCTTTCCAGAAGCAGGGAGGTTTTCTCTGTATCTTCACTACTGCAGCTCACTGGTAACATCTAATTGATCTTTCAACACAGTGTAAGAAACCTTCCCAAAGAAAACCATCATCATCTGCGCAGCAACCATTTCAAGTTTAATCTGAAAATCTATTTAAATCTACACTCCCTGACTCAGAACAGGTCACCAAATGAACCTGCCCCTTGCTCTTCCAGGCCCTGTGGCTGCGTGAGGTGAAGGCAGGGGAAACAAGACCCTTCTCCCATCTCATCCTGGCTGCACATGAAAATAAAGCCTGAAGAGAGGACGATGAGTTTCCTGCCATGTGCCCTGGAAACAAGCTCAGCCTTCAATTATTGATAGCTTGGATGGTGGTGGGCTTTTTTTGTTTGTTTGTTTGTTTTGGTTTTTTTTGTTTTGTGCTTTTGTTTTGTTTGTTTGTGTGGGTGGTGTTTTTTTTTTTTTTTTTTTTTTTTTTTTTTTTTTTTTTTTTTTTTTTTTTTTTTTTTTTTTTT
>Ga0065711_1031012_pt1 | contig 30794 bp, 24 predicted proteins | sample Hoacrofraction12_FD_59098 | JGI IMG/M metagenome (GOLD analysis project Ga0065711, IMG submission 59098) | Hoatzin crop microbial communities from Cojedes, Venezuela - Epithelial fraction 12 v2 (version 2) | ecosystem: Host-associated > Birds > Digestive system > Esophagus > Crop | place... | reverse complement strand
GGGCGATGCTGCCAGCAACGGTGAAAGACCCCAAAATAGGCCACGGCCCCTGGAACTTGCTAGGGCAAATGGCACCCCTGCAAGGTTCCTGCCCGCACAGCCACTCGAGTCACGTTGAGTTCTGGGAGATGGAGGGGAGGAGCAGCACGCTGCCGGGGCAGAACTCACCCCCCAGCACAGCTCGGGGTCCGTCCAGCTCTCAGCCTTCCCAGGACCTGGAGGGTCTCTGATCCCAGGAGCCACTTAACAGCTCCTCCATCTCCCCAAAAAGGGGCCCAAACCTGTCTGGGTTCTGCTGGCTGCTCAGCTTTAAAGCATGTTCTCCCCCCCGAGCCACTCTGCCAAGCAGGCTCCTCTTCCTCTGCTGAGGTGGATCTCCATCCTCACGTCCTCCCCAGAGCCCCGCCAGCTGCAGGGGGGATGGCGAACAAAGCCAAGGTCGTGGCGGGACTGCAGATGCTGTCCCCTGACTGGTGTCTGGCTGGGCACGCTCACCTACTCCTCCAGGCCGGGGAACTGAGCTCCCCACGGTCTGGCAGGATCAGAGCCAGCAGCGAGCGCTAAGCTTGGCACGCACGAGGAAGCAGCCATCAGTCTGACGGCTGTTTGGAGGCGGCAAACCAACCCACTCCGGCCCCTTCCCGTCTCACGGAGGCCACGGAGATTCCTGGCCAGCTGAAGGACGGTGTAAGCACTTTATTGATTTCTGCATTCAGCGTAGGAGAGATTTAATTGAAATATGGAGGTTCCTAACCTCAGTGTCAGCTTCTCAGCAGGGATGTTGCTGCGCAAAGCAGCCAAGGTTGTGCCATCCTCTTCCGAACACCATCTCCTGCTGGGAACGCACATGTGGAAAAGGGAGATCCCTCCCGGGGAGGGCCGTGCTCGCTCACATTAACCATGCACAGCATGGTAGGATCTAAAGCAGCCTTCACGGAGCAGTACCCATGTATTGGTACTGAATATGGCCTCATCCTTTTGGCATTTATTGTTAGATTAACCCCTCCCAGTTCACGTAGTACCCAGAGGCCAAACTAAGGCCTGACTCGAGTATAATTCAGTTAAAAGCAGAAATGTATTGAGCAGCGAAGCATGCAAATCTTTCTGTGTGCAGGGCTGGGTTGGGAGCAGCCAGCAAGCTCCTGGGAGAGGTCTGGGTACCGGCATCCAGCAGCTGGCCGGGAAAGCGCCAGGGCTTGCTCAGTCTCGCTGCCTCCGACAGCTTTCTCTCTCTTTTTTTGCTAAATATTACATAGGTGTAGGCTGAGAAGAGCTAGAAAGACCGTGGCACGCAGTCCTCCCCGCACATTCAGGTCCTGGATAAAGCGTGCCAGGGCAAGGACTCTGTTCTGGGCTGGCAGCGTTAAAACCCAAGTCGTGGCATTGGCGAGACCCAAATGCATCCTGCCCGGCTTCGGGACTCGCAGGGTCGGAGGTCTGGCAGCACGGGATGTTCTCCGAAGTAGAAACCCACCCTCCTCCTGCCCCAAGGAACTCCTGATAGCTGGGTTGGACGCAGTGGGCATCTCTGTCCATCCTCCCTGACGGCATTTCCACCCGCACGCGTGGGCACCCACTCGCTGCGGGATCGGCGGTGGGGCCGGGGGGTCAGGGGGCTGGCCTCTCACCGTCCCGCTTGTAGAGGGGAGTGCACTGGCAGCAGGGAATCATCGCCTCTTTCCCAGACCGAAGAACCACCGCTTGGTCTTTCTGCTCTCCGAAATTCTCTGAGTTTAGCAAACAGCCCCGCTTCCCAGGCGGCCGGGAGCAGCGGTGGGCCCTGCTCCCTCCCACTCCCCCGCTGCTCTCTTCATTAAAACACTCAGGGAAGCCGAACGGCGCGTCAGCCCTTCCTACATAGCCCATAAAGCTGACAAGCAATTATATCCACTGAAGGGAGCCATGCTGGGAGAGCAAAGAAAGGCTCAGAAAGGCAGGAAAAGCAAGGCTTTCTGTACCCAGGCTCAGAGCGGGCAGCAGTGCTTCAGAGAGAACATCACGCGGGACCTTACGGGACGCTGCTTCCCCTTGCAGATCGTGTCCTTCCACCTCCCGCGTCCGCAGGGAAGCTTGCGGTGCAGGAACAAAGAGCTGCTGGGATTTAAGGCTGACATTCGCTGCTTCCCGCAGGAAAGGGCATGCAGCTTGCAGGTGGATGGCACTGAACGAGCCGCTTCAGAGCCTCGGCGGGCACTCTGCTCGCCGGACCGTGTCCTAGAGCTCTGAGGCAGCCCAGCCTTTCACAGCAGGAAAGGAGCTGCTTGTGGGAGCGGAGCTGACGGAATTGGAAAATGCCGTGACTACAGCATAGCCTGGCCCATGGAGGAAGAAACTGCACCTCACTCCAGGCACTTCCAAGTGGCTGGAGTTTCCAGGACAGTAGGTCTCAGAAGGAGCAGATCTAGGGGGACCCTGGGCCGCTTGGCTGTGGAGGTAAATCCAGGAACAGGCTCCAATTCCAGACCTCTAGCCTCACCACAGGATTCGGCCGGCAGAGGTGACCTCCCAGGGCGTGGTATTTCCACAGAGTCTTCCTTTCCCTCCAAGCAGTGGTTCCTCCAGCAGCTTGCATGGCTAAAGGCAGCAAGCCGGCTCTCGCCCCTAGCCCCACCACAAGAGCTCACAGCAGAAGGTGCAAATTGAGAGTGCCTTCAAAAGAGAGAGACACAACAGCAAGGAGAGGGAGCACGACAGAGGAGCCAGGAGCTCCGAGCCTCTCCCAGCGATGTCTTTGGGGCCTAGGTACCTCGCCGATGCTAGAGGTGCCGGGCATGACACCCTGGTGTCTTGGACACCCCCTTTGCTCACCCCACCACCCTCAGCCCGCAGCTCCCCTTCCACAGGTGATCGCAGCAGTGGGATGGAGACAAACCTCCCCTCTCATTTTCCCTCCCTGTCTCGTCCGCGCTACAGCTCCAACGGTGAAGTCAACATAAGGGGCAGGCGGGTGGTTTCCTCTTCCTTGTGCCAGCAGCCGCTGCGCCGACAATGAAAAAACAGGGAGGAATCAGCCCAAAGCTGTAAAGTGTGGGCTGTTTTTTTTCTCTCTCTCAAATAAAAGTCCATTAATAATCAGCAAAGCATTTAATGAGAGGCTAGAAGGAGTTCTCAGCATTAAGAGCGGATTAAGCATAATCATCATCGCTCATGCCTCCTTGCTGTGTGGAGGCGGTTCTGACCTGCTCTTGCCAGAAGGGCCCAAGATGGGTAGGAGCAAGGCAGGGCTGGGACCCACCGCCCCGGGGGATGTAGGACTGCACCTCACCCGAGGAAGGGTCCCTGTGGGAAGGAGACAAGACACGGGTTAAACGTGATCAGTCTCGAAGCAGCCATTCACATTTAAAAATCATCATCATTTCCTCTTAAATAATTTGGGCTCCCCCTTAAAGAGGGGGCTGCAAGTTCTGCTGACGTGAAAACGAGAGCATCTTTTCATCCACGCAATTCAAATTTGGCCAAACAGATCCTCTGCCCGCTTGCAATGCGTGATTTGCTCCGGCAGGCACCGCAGCCTCGGCGCTGCGATGAAGCTAAACCGCTGCGCCAGAAATCTCGCACCGTACGGGGCCCTTACAGACCGGCCAGGGGATGTGCTGGCCTCAGCGTCTCTGGAGTAACAGGGCATGAAGAAGGCTTCCTGCACAGCGCGTTCCTTGCTGTCCTGCCCACAGCAGGGAAGGAGCAGCCCCCAGGGCCATCCCACCCTCTGTGCCTGCTCCAGGCACACCAGCAGCTTCCCCGGCCGCCGCAGGCACAGAAGCAAAGTTTCCAGGAGTTGCATCTGACTCTAGAAGGACCCAAACATTTGGATTTGGCACCTCAAGGTCCTGCTAGAGATGCTGACCCCCTACTGCCAGCCAGGAAACAGAAATTACATCTTCTCCACCTGACCTCAGCCAGCCTGGCACTACAAAGAGCCGCAACTGGCCCAGGGAGCCAAAAGCGGTGTGGAATATCTTGGAACAGTGATTAGATTTTAGAAAGTCATGATCTCATCATGCATCTCCTGGGAGAAAAGCATCCTCACGGATTAAAATTTTGGTTCCAAATTATTCACTCAGCCCTGGGAGCAGGAAAGTAATTTTCCTGGCTTTGTATTTCTGTCAAACACCGTGCTTAATTCTCTTTTCATATTGCTTTTATACTGGTTTGACACCACTGATTTATGTGTAGCTACTCTCAGTCTGTGGTAGTGAAAGGAAAGGCACGCTCAGATCTGCTGTCCCAGATTTCACCCTATTATCTGCTGACTTCAGCTACCCCATCTCTCAGGTACTACGACGAAGGGGGTTTTCTAGAGTGCTCTCGACCACCCACACCACCGGATTTCTCCCCCGCCCACATTCAGAGTCCTGTTTTGCAAGCTCCGAGCCCGGGGTTGCAGCTTTGCCGAGCGCTTCCCTTCTGCCTCGCAGCCCTCCACCCTCTCTCACCAGTTCCCAGAGAGGTTGTTTGCTCTTCTCCAGCTCTACTCGGTCTTCCCAACTCTCCCACATTTTATGGCATCAGCAAACTTAGATGCTATTTACGCTATGCCTCCCTCAAGGTGACAAACTTCAAAGGGTACTGGGGCACCAAGTGCGGCGTGCTGTACCTTCCCTTTTCCCAGCCTGAAGCTTTTCCCCTCACACTCTCCTCTCTGTTCCCCGTAGGGTCAATTCATCTCTTTTTCAAAGGCCTCCTCAGCCTAAGCTGGGTAAATCAGTGGTAGGTCCTAAAAAAATCTTAGCTCCTAAAAATATCCAGCAAAGACAACCGTGCCGGGATTTAACTGTACAGCTGCACTTCGAGAAGGGCGAAGTGCCTGGCTGCAGCTGGAGACTGTTTTGTCTCCCGTCTCTCGACTCCGTCGTGTCCTCCGTATGTGCTAGCAAATTCATCAGCCATGACTCACAGACCTTCCCTGTACGCATTCCCATCTGCTGACTGCCCCTTCCTAAAATTAGACCCTGCTCTGGGTGGCACACGGGTTCAGTCACGGGGGAAGGTGAGGAGCAGCAGACCCACGTCCCTGCCTCGTGTCAGAGCAGGGAGCTGAGTGCTGCCTGGTGTTCAGGCCGAGGAGGACGATCCGTCTGCCCTGTTCAGCGTGTCCTTGGCCCTGCTGCTGCAGTGGAGGGTGAGGACGATAAATGTTTCCATTCTCTAAGAGCTGGCTGGAGACCACTGCCTCATTTCTTGAAGGCCAGCCCTTGAGGGACAAGAATGCTCTGAGTCAATGCTGACTGGATCATCTACTCCAGAGAGGAAGGACACCTTCCCCTGTGAAATCCTGGAGACCACGGTTGCTTGCTGCTCCTCCTTCTGAAGTCCCAAATCCATGTGAACTTAGCCATGCACCTTTCAGCGACCTTTTTGCTCGCTGAAGGACTCCCCAGAATCAGTCTGGGTCCGAGCGGCTTGTCCAGACATCCTATTCCTAAAGGTCTCCCTGGTGGCTGTGGGTCTCCCACCTGCTAGCAAGAGGAGCTCGAGGGCTGGACTCTGGGTGTTGTCTGGGGAGAAGAGAAAGGAATAAGCTCATTGCTCTGCTACGTGTAGAGCAGCACTGACCTTCAGCTGGGGAATTTTGGGCTCCCGTTATTGTCTCTGCTCCCGGGGGAACATTCACCGGGAGTGAAGTCAGTTGTTAGGAGACACTGACACTACAGCTAGAATATTTTCGGACACTTTCAGGCGGCTGGGACTGACTGTAAATCCAACAAGTGTTACTGGAGACGCGCACACGTGTCCTCCTTTTACTGCTGACCTCAGCCCCAGCCCCAGAAGGGCAGTGTTGTGCAATGTTACAAAGCAATAAAAGCATTATTTGATGAGAGTCAGAAAAGAATACTCCTCCTCACCCTACTGACCTCCAGGAGGGAATCAGAGCCCTAGCAGTCCGTTAACATTTACTGCCTTTGGGTTTGGGGCACAAGCTGGAGACTGTGAATTAAATTTGACTCAAGGAGAGGGAACAGGAGTCCAACCTGCTGCACTGAGCACTGGAAGGACTACGCCAAGCCTACGAGGTAAAACCTCCCCCTTGAGATGCCAAGGAGGGCTTTGCACCGTGCAGCTCCCTCGGGGAGATGCTCCCCGCGCGGGTGCGAGGAGGGCAGGAGCCCAGCTGGTGCAGCAGAGCCCAGCTCCGCTTGGCAAGGCCGGCAGCTACACAGATCCACTCTGCAGTTGGAAATTCAGCTGCGCTCCAGAGTTGGGAACAAACACTAAACACGGAGCCTCGGGCTACGGCTTTCATGGCCTGCCCTTTTCACTTTACAATGGTCCATCGGTGCTGTTCAGCGTGTTCTGTCCTGTTGGCTGTAAGCGGATGGTTGCTGGACGTCCTCCGACCATCCGAGAAACAGCCCATCAGCCGCAAAACATGTACAAAAAATTTTCTAACTAACAGGTTTTCCCTGCAAAAGAAACACTGCCATTTACTACTCCTGAATTCCAACCCCCCAGAGTGCTCACTGAAGCATTCAGTTTTCATACTTCCAAGGCAGATTTTGCATTTCCTCCCAGCTGTCACTGTCAGACCGTAATAGGAAACAACAGAGAAAACGTGGTACGCAGCTGGGAAGGAGGAGATGAATGAGCTACTCGGAGGTCTGCTCTGCTGTCAAAAGAAACTCCAAGGGTCAGTTATTTCACACATCTAACGCAACTCGTATTCTCAGCAGAGATCTCCTAGTACCTCTCTAGCAATTGAGACGTGGAGTACCTGCAACTTCCAGGTCCCAGACCCAGACCAGACCTGGAACAAGGTCCTTTCCCACTCCCCTCCTTGCCCGTGCTCTGTCTCCCGCCTGCGGCTGTGACTTTGCCTCTGTAAAGGCTCTGCTCTCCCTCCTTGCAGACAGCCCGTCGGCTCCAGTAAATGTCACAGTCAAACACCTGAAAGCCAACTCAGCCGTTGTGACTTGGGATGTTCTGGAAGATGAAGTTGTCATTGGATTTGCAATATCCCAGCAGGTACGGTGCCTACAGTTACCCAGTTTCGGTCATGTTCATCTTCACCCCAGGTCCCCTCCGTTTCCAAATTCTCTTGCTGCAGTTTAAGCCCATTCCTTCTTGTCCTGTCCCTCATGGTCTGGGAGGGGACTTGGCTTCCCGTCCTCTTTGCAGCGGCGCTTCATGTATTGGTAGCTGCAGAGAGGGAAGGGTCTGGCGGTCTCCACATCCGTGGTGGCCAGGGCAGGAAGCAGTGGTCTTAGACGACAGCAGCGCACACGGGAGGCCTCTCCACCACTCTGTGCTCTCCTCTCTCGGCTTCCAGAAGAAGGACGTGCGGATGCTGCGCTTCATCCAGGAGGTGAACACCACCACCCGCTCCTGTGCCCTCTGGGACCTAGAGGAGGACACTGAGTACATTGTGCATGTCCAGTCCATCAGCATCCAAGGCCAGAGCCCTGCCAGTGAGCCAGTCCTCTTCAAGACCCCCAGGGAAGCTGAGAAACTAGCCTCTAAAAATAAAGGCAAGTGTGGGTGAGTTCCTGTGTGGCCCCTGGGACGCCCAGGCAGTGCAGGGCTCTGCAGAGAGGAAAGCAGTATCCTGCGCAGTGAGAACAGCTGGGTTAAACACACGCAGGGCTGAGTGCCCTCGCCCAGCCCCACATGGACAAGCGGGATGCCCTGAGTTTGCCCAGTGGACAAAATGATAGGGAGATACTGACAAAGGCTGGCTCTTCATTTCTCCCGTTTCAGATGAGGTTTAACAGGCAAAGTGAGGAGGAGAAGGCTTCCAGCCTGGGAGCAGTGTGTCCAACATCCTTGCAAGTAGAGAATGCCAAGCGAGCAGCCTGGGAACTCATGTGGAACTAGAATCCTGGACGGCACTGGGCACAACACTGCTGTGCTCACTGGGCACTTGGGGGGATCTGCTGAGCCTCCTGCACTTGGATTCCAGGACAGCAGGGAAAAAAAATACCCAGAGACTCCCACTTCTCTTACATTTCAAATATTTCTGCCAAATCAGAGTGTCACAGAAAGCTGATGTTAGAAGGGACCTCTTGCGATCACCTAGTCCAAACCCCTGCTCCAGCAGGGTCAGCTAGAGCAGGTCAGCCAGCATCATGTCCAGCTGGGTTTTGAACATCTCCATAGAGGAAATCAGGCACATCCTACTGGCAGCTCCTTCACTTGTTCCTCTTAAGCCAAACCAGATTGTTAAAGGTTTCCTGTCAGCAAGAATCTCTGCTACAAAAAGGGCTAGGGGAGTACCGGGGTCTGGGATCTAAAGGCTTGCTGCCTGCCTACTGAGGACGCAGCCTGTCGCAGGGCTTTTGGCCGTGGTTCCTAGGATGTTGTGAGTTCTCGACTCTTTCTGCTAAAATGATTTGGTGTCTGTAAATACTGAATTGCCGTTCATCTGAAAGCACTAAGAGGAGCACTGCTTCCCTCCCTGGAGCCCTGAACTGTAATCTTCTTAGTGCTTTGAAGCCAAGGAGGCGCATTACGCCCCGCAAAAAGGCTCTACTCGTTTCTGAATCCCATGGCTCCACTGAAAAATATCATGCCAGGCTCCACGCTCCTGAGCTGGGCAAGGAACTGCTGAAGCATGCGAGGCTTTGCGACAGGCGCAGGCAGCGCTTACAGAGACCGGAGGCAGAGCAGAGGGAGCTGCCACGGGGCCAGACAACACGCGGACTCACCCCACGGCCGCTCCTCTGCGGCAACCGCCTGTTGATCCCGTCCCACCGCTCCTCCCTCGCCCCGTCTCCTGCGGGTCTCAGGGGCAGTTGCTACAGAGCAGCTGATGCTCTGCAAGTCCAAAGCGCAGCTCAGGCTGCTGGTGTGACTGACGGGCGAGGACACTCTCCCTGCTAGCTCTGACCCTGACGCACTGATGATTTGAGTCAAGGGCACTGTTCAACCAGTGTCTAGTGCAGCCTGAGCCTTGCGGTTAGGTTTCACGATCTCTCTTTCCCCTTGTGCAGATGAGGTGACAATGCAGGAGATGGCGAAGAAAAACCAACAGCTGCGAGCAGGGGAAATTCTCATCATCGTTGTGGTCTTGTTTATGTGGGCAGGTCAGTTCAACCTTTCCGACAAAAGCACGTAATACCCCTAGGGCCCGCTGGCTTGCTCGGTTTGCATGTGTAATCATGTAAGACCTGAAAAGAAACCCCTTTCCCATAAAGAGTACTGCATATCCATCTGTAAGGGCACCTCGGTTCCCTCTGCAGCATCACAAGTTGGGCCAGGCCAAAAGCAGGTAAATCAGCGGTCTGATCCGGTGCAGCAGGAAGAACCAATTGCCTAATTCCCCATGGCTAATCCTGTAATCTCAATTTTTCCAGAATGCACCGATGGTAATGCCCCCAGCCATCCAACAGGATGCCTCGAGCCCTTCAAATGATACAGGTCACTGTAATTATCTGGCTATTATCTGACTCCAACTCTCATGCAAAACAGAAATGTAAGAGTCTCTCTCTCTCTCTCATTACCCACTGTTATGTATACACTAAAACCTGCTTCAAAATCAATGAAAATAATGGAAGCATTGAAAGAACAAATGGCCCCAAACATCAAAACACCAGTAAACCTCTCAACATCCGCTATTAAAATGCAAAGGAGAGTTCTTAATCGGAGGAGGAGGGATGTTAGCAGAAACATATTAACTGAAAGGAAGGACAAGTCTACTGGAGCTCGAGACGGTGGGAGGATGAAGGACTAGCATTAGCTGAAATCTACTATCCAAAAGGGTGCTTTGGAGCTAAACTTTTGGCAATCTTTTGAAATTCCACCCTAGTCCTCCTTACACCTTGCACCCAGTAATCCTTTTAATCCAAGCAAGAGGCTCTGCTACACGATGGCTGCTGCAGTATATGATTTTATAAGCAAGACCACATGCCCAGCTGCAGCTGAGAGCACCCAGTGCTGCGGAAAGCGCAGTAAAATAATCCTAGGACCACTTTGCTGTGGGATGCGATGGGCACAGCTAGGTGCATACCTTAACACAGCCTCCAACGGAGCTGCAGACAAATGTGCTCCTTTAATGCAAAGATCCCTCACTATGACTTTCTTTAATATGTACAAATATATAAACTAAATTTCCAAAGAGAACCAATAGTTTTCCAACATGAGTTTGGGACCACGTTTCAAGAGAGCTTACAGCAAATTGTACCTAGGACAGACCTCGCTCATATGTTTTAAGCTAGCAAACAGGGAGAGGAAAATGCCTCCGATTCCTGCTCCGTCAGCTTAGTGTGTCTGAAGTGGTCACAGCCAGCCCTTCAGCTTGTTCAGTTTGGAAATTACATGCATGAGTTAATGGGAAATAAAGTTTGCACATGTTTGTTTTCTATTTAGAGCCCTAGCCTCCTCTGGCTTCCAGTCAGCTGCTGCTCCTGCTGCAACATAAAACATTCATGAAACATGTGCTCCCTGCGAGCCACAGAGCACGTTGCCCGGGCGGGAATGGTTCAGGTGACCCAAGGAATTTGGCAGGAAGCGAAATTAGCACTACGGCAAAGCTCTGATCCGTAAAAGATAACCTTTGCCACTCAGTATTTAGTATTTAGTCCTCCTGTCCCAGTCAAACCACTTTTCCACACACTGTGCGTGTAAACAGTCGCACAGAGAATTTTCCTTGGTGAGGAGAGAAACCCACCCCACCAGTACTGCACGGCTGACGGCTTTGACAACTTGCTGTTTCGGCGGTGAGCATTACGCTATGTCCCTTAAAGGCAGCGGTCTGTCAGCTCTGCTGCTGAAAACTGTAACAAGCCTGAATTGACAGGTTTGTACCAGTTTATGCCAGCAGAGGATTTGGCCCATTTATACCAGACTCTGCTGAGATACCTCCAGGGAGAGATGGAAAGAGGAAACCAGTCACTGATCTGAGATCTGTCACAAAAGAGAGGCATGGAGGGATTAACCGTGTCCTGTACAGTTCTGCAAGGTTTCTTACAGGAGAAGCCAGGTGACACCGAATCAGATCCACATATAATATTTTCTTGCCCTGTAAAGTCCACCGTGCGTTATTTGCATTTCCAGAGACTGGACAGCAATTGTCACTGAAGATAACCAAACGAAAACCTAAAATAAATTAAAAGGTTTTCAAAGCCTCTAGTCCATGATCTTTCCAGCATTTATGTCAAGTTTTAGTTGTGCACATTCAAATTTAAATGCCCTGCCAGTAAAAACAATCACGAATAATTACATGCAGTGACTGAACAACTGATTCATCTCCCACTGTAGTATAATCTACAACTCAGATCAGCGTCAGAACAAAGAATTTGCCAATACCACAATTTCCCTTCTAGACAAATGACTTACATTTAAAAAGGGAAGTGGGTGGGGGGAAAAAAATCTCTCTACATCTAGTGGGTTCTTTACAAGTCTCGATATACAAAAGCCTCTTTCCAGCTCTTAACCTGGCCTGGCCGTAACCTGAGTGTATGACGACATTTCAGCAAATGTGAACTGGAACCGGTCTGTGCCCAGGGCTCTGAACTGAGACAAGACCCAAGCTCTGGTGCTGTCTGTCTTTCTGGTATTGATAACAGCACTTTGCTTCTTTGTGCCTCAGCTTTACCATCAGAAATCACAGAAGGTGCGACTGTGGCAGATGTTAACCTATTCTCCTAGGATCAGCCATTTGTTCACACACGCAAGAAAGAATCTGGACCGCGGTGTTTATCAGCAGCACCCGGGGGCAGCTGCCATAACAGCACCTTGCTTTATAAAGCAGTTTGTGATGACCTGGTGAAAGCTTCACGTATGTTTTGCTATTAGGAGAGCTGGAATATTTTTCAGTAAGGGAGAAGCAGCACCTGCCTGGGTCTGCTTAACCTCTGTGTTTGGAATCTGCAGGCAGAGAAGTTATTTGGTCAAACTGTCACATAAAAGCTTCTGAGAAAGACATTTGCAGTCTTCTTACGTGTCATAGCTGCCCCTGCTTTTCTCTTCATGTGCTGCGTGTGTGGGAGGAAATTTCCACTGGCAGTTCTTGCTGCCGTCACTATTGCATATTTGCAGATGTTGTCCTGCTGCTCAAAAGGCCTTGGCTTGTATCACACGCAGGCAGGTACGGCACCTGCCTCTCATCTGCCAGCTCCAGCTCCTTCTTTTCACCCCAGAGGAGAAAGATCAGAGGACACATTCTCACTAACCAGAAATTCCAGGACCTCCTGTGTTTGCAAAGCAAAGATCCCATTTAACCACACAGTTGTTGTTGATCGCTATCCAAACGTAGGGCTTAAAACATTTGTCCCATTTAATGACAGCAGAGTTGGAATATAATTAATCTTCTGTCCGTCTAACCAGTTTTGCATGGAACTAGGCATCAGGAAGAAACAGCCGGAGGGCTGACTAGCTGTGTTAGAAAATGATCCTTAGGAGCAATTGCTCTCTACCAGAAGGCACAAAGCCGGCTGGCAAGCAAGGGATCTCTGATCTCTGCAGGCTCCAGGGGCTGTGCTCGTTTGTGTGATCACTAATGCTTTTTCCTGTTAGGGGTGATCGCCCTGTTTTGCAGGCAGTACGATATCATCAAAGATAATGAGCCAAATAACAGCAAGGAGAAAGTCAAGAGCGCCTCGGAGAACAGCACTCCCGAGCACCAGAGCGGAGGGCTCCTCCGCAGCAAGGTGAGATGCTGCTGGCACGCAGTGGGGGACGGGGCAGACAATCAACTCCCAGCTGGGCCTCAGCTAAATAACCCAAAAAGCAGCCCCTGTTAAACACCCTCCCTCCAGCCGGGATGCAGAAAGGAAACACCCCTTCACATCCACACACGCCACTTCCACGCCTGCGTGAGCGGTCTGAGCCTCCCAGACGCAGCGGGACACCAGCATGTCACTCCCACCTCTGGATTAGCCTGCACGTCCATCAGCAAAACAGATTTCAATCCATATTTCTGAAATACCTGAATATCTCTGGAAGAGAAATGCACCAAGCGATGCTGCAGTCCCTGAGCTGCTTGGGTCCTTATCCCCACAGCAGCCCTCAGGCAGCATGTGGTAAAGGGGATATTACTTTCACAATTAACTGCAGAGCTGATCAGCAGGAGCATGGCTGGTAATACACATGATGTTAAACGTATGCCATATCCATAATGCAAGCAGACTCAAGCCTATAATTTACACCAATTTATTTCAATTAATTTAACTTTCTTGTGTTTCTGTTCACACCTTGCACTCAGGCACATCCCCACCACTTCTCATTTACTTATCATTTGAAATAGTCCGCTAATTCATGCTCATTCAGAAGCAGACAGTGACGAACCACACAACCCTAAAGCCTCAGCTCCGGCCCTTTTTCATTTTCCTGAGGGGACAGGAACAAGAACTTTTACAAAACCAAAAACCAACCAGCACACTGCACTCATCTCTGACACAGGTTTTTTTTTCCTCTCTAGCAATTCCTATACATCCTTTCCTCCTCTGTCTCCTCTTCTCTTCTAGTTCCCAAAAAACAAGCCCTCAGTGAACATCATTGAAGCGTGACAGCCTGCCATCTGATCGATGGACTCCATTCCTCACTCACTTTCTGCCTCTGAGCCTTGATGACGAGGGAGGTGAAATATTGTTGGAGCAATCTGGAAAGAGACCTAGCGATTGTCACTTGCTGGCATACACCTCCTTGTCTGTGTTCTGCAAAACATCTGGCCAGAAAGAAAAATCCTGGAAAAAACCCCTGAAACCCAGGCAAACAAATGAAGATGGAAAAGCACCAGTGAGGCAGCTGCTGCCGGTGATCCCGTACTGGACTCATGAATCACCTGGGCTGGAGCAGCTTCTCACGCACTCCTCTCCACCCTCACACTCCGTCTTCTGGAACAATTTTCCTGCCTTTGGAAACGTACAAGGTTTTGCTGTATCTTTATTTTGCCTCACTGTCACTACATCTTGACAGTACTAACGCAAGCTCAGGCATCAGTCACTGTCACTTCTCTCCAAGCAAGAAAGGGGGGAAGCTCACCACAGACACGACTAGAGACCAGGTTCCAGCTGCTGTGTGTTCTCGGCTTGCTTTGCTCCATTGATGTGTGTTGTGTAACACATCTTGCAGGTGGGTTCTTAAAACGAAAAAAAAGGCATACCCCAGTTTCCATTCCCACTGCGAGAACTTCCCTGGTTGTTCTCCAGTGAAGCTGCAGCACGTCTCCACCGCTGCTGTCTCTCCTATCTCGCACTGGTGCTCTTCAGCTCAGATAATCAGGGCACGCCGAACACTGAGGCACAGACCAATACGGGGGGACACCAGAAGCCGTTATTTAACTTCTGGGATAATTTCAACCATTTTCTTCATGGTATTTTCAGCTGGGCCTGGGTCCACCACCAGTGTGATAAAAGGTCCACAAAAATGTAGCCAGTCAGCAAAAAAAAAAGAAAAAACTCATGATACCGGTTGCTATGCAAGGTTTCCAGTGGCAATAGCTATTTATTACGAAAGGCTCTTGCCTAAGGGACCTTTTTCTGAGGGCTTAAGTTCTTAAATTGCTTCTTTTAGTAGGGTTCCTGTGGGAAGGTCTGGTTCTCCTTACACGTCCTGTCTGCACTATTTTTGTGACGTTGTAATGCCAAGTATCTGCTGGAGGCAGTCCTCCGTAAAAAGGATGACAACAAATGAGAAAGGGGTTGGGGTTCTCCTCTCTCAAGTGCTTGCTGTTTGTAAGCCGACAGGATCCCTGGGATTGCTGGTGCTCTGGAAGCTGGTAGATGCAAGTCCATCACATGGAAAAGATTTACTCTTTGTAGTGTGCCATGGGGTATCTGTATTTACTTAATTAATCCACCAGACCACTCCATATGCACTAGGGGATGAGGCAAGATCCTACCCGCTCCATCAAATATCAAGACAGGTTGGCCTGAGTAGGGTCCAAATCTCATTACAACAACCCTGCACTCAGATGAGCCTGGTTTAAATGTCCCTGCAAAGAAACAGGCTAGCAGTAACAGACTTCAGCCATCTCTCCTCTCCCACTGTCACCAGCCTTGCCAAAACAGTTGATCTGGGAGAAAGGCACTAGGAAGTCCGCTTGCAGATGTGTTGGTGAACAAGCGAGGGCTTCCCTTGTGCCGGCTTCAGCAGGCAGGCCAACCCCAAAGGTCTCTTCAGTGGATCCTTTGCCAGAACATACTCCTCCATCACCAAGAGGAAGAGGTCAACACCTCTGATACAGATAGAGCAATAAACATTTTATAATGTACAATAAAAGATTAAAGGAATATCTTGTGTCCTTGTAATGTCTGGATTTAGTAATATTTCATCTTCACCTGCTTTGAGCAGAACACACTCAACAGAACCGAGGGATTTTCTCTGTATTTCCCAGGGGCTACAGCATAAACTGTTTTCTCAGTGTCCGGGCGTAGAAAACCAAAGAGGTTCACCAGAGCTCACTCTGACTGCAGGACAAGCGGAAAAAAACTTGCAACGTAAATAGCACTACAGCCATACCTAGCAAGATTCTTCAGATGTGTCCGCTATCTCCGAAGAAAGAAATGTCATTTGGAATCCATGCCCCTGCAAAGGGAGATCTAGGACAGATGGTACAGCATGTGCAAAATAAGGGCGATGCTCTCTCATAATCCTAGAGCAGACAGCCAAGCAAGCAGCCCTCAAACCTGCTAGTGAGAAAATTCAGCCTCATAATTTGGCAGGTTTGGGAGGTGGGGGGGGTTATGTGTCTGTTTTAAACAGTCATCCCTGGGAAATCAGACCATATCCCCTTTTTTTACAGCTGTTGTTGTTCCCTGGTGACAGGTTCAAACTGTTTCTTTCCAAACAGAGATGTGCTGCCTCCTTGTTTGGTAGGAAAGAGGAACTAAAAGGTAAAGCATCAGTGTTTGCTCAGAGTTCAGTATTTGCACCATAATGTGGCAGGAGGTAAAAGGTTTGTCATTATGTTCCGTAACTGCATGCTTTAAAGGTAAAGCAATAAAGCTGTTAGTGAAAAGAAACAAATGTAGGCTGGCAGCAACTCAACCCATCAGAGAGGGACTCCAAGCTATCCAGTTCAAGGGATTCTCTTAAAGGAAATGTTTTCAGCAACTATGAATTGATGTGGCAAGTCCACACTTAAGTAACTTCTCACTTTTCCTGAAGATCCTCCTTTTCTGAGGGTCACAACTACCAAAGCTTTAACTGCTCTTTCGGTATCAGCTCCCACTGTAACCTATGAGAGTTTGATATCATGAAGGCTCTGGGCCCGTGTGACTTCAAGCCTAAGCCCATCTTTGGAAGCTATACCTCATTCTCGTCAACAGCTGCAAAAAGGTACTCCTGAGGTGTTTTACAGTCAATAAATGGAAGAGAGCAAGAACAAAAAACACCAAGATGGCGCTGAGGAAAGTCATGTTGGGCCACAGAAGAATGCACCCTGAAGGCTTCCCACATTTCCCTGCACGTTTTTGCCTGACTGCTGGTTTTGACTGGTTGTTGGAAGCAGGAGCTAGAAAAGGGAGGTTTCAGTAAATGCTAAAAAGCAGCAAGTGGGAGTGGGCTGGCATGACGGGGATCCCAGGGAGCTCTGCACGAACCAGTTCCCCACTGAACTCCAAAGCAAAGCAGCCCTCCAGCTGGCTCTGCCGCTGCCGTGCAGCCCCGGAGGATTAATCCCGTCGATTTGAAGAATCAACTGAGCAAAGACTACGCACAACAAGGAGCACGAAGCCGAAAACAGAACCCTTTGCCAATATACACAGCGCGTGTTTGAAGTTAAGCACCACTTGCACTCATCCTTTCGAGCACTGTAATATTATGCCTACAAGCACAATTTAGCCAATCTATTCCTCCCCCACGAGTTTAGCAAAACGGGGCTGCAGGAGGCGGTGTGGAGCAAACAATCCCGCACAGCGTGTCCTTCCAACTCACAACACGCAGCCACACGCTTCCCACCACCTCCCTCCGTACAACAAGCAGCACCACAAGCTCTGTTCTCTGTCTCCTCGGAGGAAAATGAGAACATTAGGCATCTTATTCCCCGACAGTTCAATAGCATCAGAGGAGGAAACACCTACACGACAGAAAGTGTTAGTATAATCTCAGCTGGAAATGACTTTCTGGAGGAGATGTAAAAGGAGAGCAACAGACTGCTAATGCCAGTGTTTGCCAAAGACATTAAAGGTTACATCACTCAAAAGCATACGTGACAGCTGCACATCCATTTTGCTGATAAAAATATAGCAATTCATTGACTGAGTAGTCAGACTTCACTTCCCGAGGAGAGAGCTGAAGATTATACCATATGTTATACCAAATGTAATTTCCCCAGATTTGCAGAAAAGCTTCCTAACGGCATGTAATGAGCTATTACTGGCCAGTCTGGAAGCAGAAGCCTAGCTGACCAAATTCAATCAGCTTTCTAGCGTTTGTTAAAAAGCTGTATGATCAACGTGCTTGTTATGCTAAAATATCTTCTGTTTCCTCCACAAATCTGGTGTCTATTAAATCATCTGATGACCTTATAGATTAAAATGATTATGTTCCTACTTGTTAGTGCTTTAGCCCACACGTCTCGAGGAAAGCGAGCTGGATTCTCTTTCAGCTCATGCACCAGCATCAATTTTGTTTAACTAAGTTCCAAATGAAGAATCTTTATTATTAATGACAGAGCCAGGAAAGACACAGCTTGAATTTTAGATCCCAGATGGAGTCAGCAAAGTTGGCAGCCAGAAAAGCCATCTTTTTCCTCGCTATCTGAACACACTGGATGCAGAGTCATTCAGTGGCAATAATGACACAGCCCCACGATGCCATTTGACACTTTCCAGCACAGCGCTGTCCTTTTTCACTGACAAAAAACCCCCACATTTAGTGCCACCGACTGCTAAATATAACCTGTTTATACCACCCAGACACGTTCTGCAGAGGATGCAACCAGCACAGTAGCAGACATCCTCTCAAACCAAAGGGAGAATATTATCAGCTTCTAATATTGTTTCACCTTTCAGGACAGAGTTTCTTCCTCCCATTCAGAATTACCTTACAGCACAAAAATTGGGAAGAATTTGCTAGCTTTCGCGAGGACAGCAGAAAACGCCACGCAGTAATTTAATTTGTCTCACTGATTTCTAGCTGCTGCTGTTAAGACTGCGATACATTGAGGAATTTCTTAAATTTTTAATTGTAAGACATTTCATCACAGAGCTCAGGCAAGGCTTGCATAAAACAGTCTTTTCCAGTCTTGGCTGGTGTTGCTGGATCCTATCACAGCAAAAATGATAAACAGAGCCCTTGGCTACACTCTAGCAGCCAACGTGCAGTGCATCCTTCCACAAAGGCTTAATACACAATCTCGCCTTCCCCTTGCAGCATCTCTGCCATTCAGCATATATGAATCACGGTTGCAATGTCAAAGAATGAAATCTTCAGCAATAAGACTGTCCAGAAGCCTAAAGCCTTTACAGCAATAAGACTGTCCAGAAGCCTAAAGCTTTTACAAAGTGCAGAGCTCCTCCATGGCAGAGTTCATTCACGGAAGAGATTTGCATTCACAAAGACCACAAAACACACATCCAGGAGGCGGCACCCGCTTCTGCCCGATGTCCTCCAGCACAGGGAAGCCAGTCTTAGACACAGCACACGTACAGACAGCATCATCTTGCTGTCACGGTAAGGTGCTGTCTCTTCAGAATAATTTCATTTTCTCAGCACGGCTGAACCGGCAGCAGAATGCCTGCTTTAAGAGAAGGCTAATATAAATAACATCCTGACTGCTATGCATCGCTTCATAATAATCTCATAAAGAGATACATAACAAAATGAAGACAGCTAGCACGGAAATCTCTGAACACATGAACAGCAACGCCTCAGCACGCACAGCAAAGGGAGCAGATTGCCTGTGGTCTTCCTACCGCTCTGTTCCTGCTCCGTTATATCACGGCTGATCAGCAGCAACCATCGATCACTGGTTGAGACAGAGCTTCACCACCCCAGCAGTATGCGAATGCACCAGCGGCCGCCAGGCCTGCATTGCTTCTGGACCTTCAAAGAGCTGGTCTGTTGGCAGTTTAATATCAGATAAGCCCTCCAGCAGGCAAGCTAGTCTATTTTCGCAAGGGGAGGGGGGGAAATAGGCACTGCAGTCAGACTACTATCCTTCTTGCCTTCTCAAAAGGCCTGGAACAAGCAGATTTGAAGCACACTCTACGTGTGTTAGGAGGAGGTGGACTTTACAGATATGACAACTACCTGGACAGCATGTGTAACTGCCCTCAGGAACATAAGTAAACTATTCCTTTTTCAGAGAAGTCTCTTCAATTTACTATGTGGGATTCACTGGTTTAAAAGACAACAGCCACCCTGTGCTAATAATCCCCACCCTACTAAATCAATAGCTGCCAAGGGATGTTACTGTCTCCTTCCATGCAAGGCTCTCTATGAGAAGAATTTACAGCGGTGAAAGTCCCGTGAGAGGCTGTGCTGGCATCATGAACATGTTAGTAACTGGAGAAGATCAGTTCTTGACACAAAGCCCTAATACTGGGCATGCACCACCCATGCCTGTACAACCCATCACAAAAAAAAGACATTCCTGCCCCACAAAACTGCTGTACATGGATTACTTCGTTAGTGGAGGCAGCATTATCTGGAGTTAATGCAGTCAGGCAATACCAGGCTCTGTTCCAAGCTTCACTGCTTATCCTTTGGACAAATTACTTCGATCCGCTGTGCCTCAGTCACTGCACATCTAGGACAGTGACAAACTTCGCCCGCTTTTTAAAGCCACTTCCTCCTCTCCCACTCCGGATTTGAAAGGTGCTACAGGAGGGCGAAATAAAATATATGAACCACAACATTGAAAAACATTAGTACTGTACCTAAATTTTATTTCTTTAAGATCACGTTAGCCAAAAGTGTCACCAAAATAATTCAAATCACTATAACAAAAATATAGTACAACTTCCCCCATTAACAAACCTGATTTGCTCTCCAAATTTCACCTGAACACTTAAGGTGCACAAGGCCTGTGCAGGCCCTGCTAGCACCCCTGGGAAGGGCACTTTGCAGAAGATTAACCTATCTCTGTTTTACAAGTCCTCCGAATAATCTGGAGTTTCTATGCCCTGTTAGGGAAGGAGACGGAGGCAGCACAGAGACCAGTGGTTGCTGCTGGTCTGTGTAAAACATGAGGTCACACTCCTCCGGGCAGTCCAGCAAGCAGGCAAGTGAAAGGGGAGAGCCTCACCATAACACAGCAGAAGAGAAAACTCCATCCAACAGATGCAAAATATTTACAAACTGAAGTGCAATATCATTAAATATTTTTACAAGAAAAGTTACAACTCAAACAATCAAAAAAGGCAAACTTTTCAGGGACAGAAAGAACAACTCAACATGAGACATAACCAAACCAGGTAAACCAACAGCTGCTCCTGAGTTTACTGTAAACTAGCAGAACTTTGTCTTTGTCAAATGGAGTGGGACAGCAGCCACAAGCTGTTTTTACAATTTAAAACCTTAACGTTATTCAAAGTGAGCGCAGTCAACACTGGAGATTTAATGCCAAGGTTTAGGACCAAGCTTTAAAGAAAGGTTTTTCCACTTCCAAGCACATTTTCCAGTTTCCATCACAGAAACATCACATCCTCACCCCCACCAGGCAATCTGGCCTCTTGAACAGCAGCTACATTTGTTACCTCCTCTGTGAGGACGTTGTTTTCAGTTCAAAGCATAACACTGATGCAAAACACAGAATTCCGTTACCTACACAAAACATCAATCACATGTAAACTGCATTTCAAAATCAGTTCCAAATGTTTCTAAAACATAGAAACTTCCACCAGCCTTATTAAAAACAGATCATAAAACAACTCAAAAATACAAACCACTCAAAACCAGAACAATTAAGAACAACTCTAAATGCAGAACGAGAACCAGCACAGTCCCTCGGCAGAAAAATCAAACATTAGAAAAGGCTGTGACCGGGCTACGCTGGAAGTGGTCAGGAACACTCTGGAAATAGTGGTGTTTGGCCAAGTTCTTGTCCATCCACTGTGTAAGGCTGTACCTTTGGGTAGGTTTCTTGTTGGACCTTGGATTATTTCTGCAAAAGTAAGTAAAATAGTTAAAACAAACACAAGAGAAGCCTATGTACAAGAGGCTGGAACAGCATCTTCTCTGATAAAACCTTCCCTGCTCCTTGGGGCTTGCAGCTGGTACCTAATTTTCTTGTTTTTGAAGGGAAACCATATTCTAAGCAGGCACCTTGGTAAGTAACAACATGAAAGTTCAAAGACTGTCCTTTCAGAAACACTGCCTTGTGCGTTATTACCTTCTTTGCAAAGCTCTTTCTCCCTGGCCCAGCAGAGAAGGCTGAAGGTTCAACTACACAGCAGTGTAAACCACAAGCAAGTTCTCTTCACAATGTGCTGCACACGTTAAATACTCTTATTTGCTACATCTAAGCACGTAAAACCCCACAAATTTTAAGCAGTCTTATAGGAGCAAGATTAAAAAACAAATGACATTTCAACAAGCTTTGCTATCTCCAGACCCAGTGTTACTTTTCCACATCATTAGAGGCTGCTTTGCCCCTTCCACATTTTGAAAAAAGCCAACTCTGCTACCTTATTTTCTTCTTGTTTGTGCACAGGCATCAGCATAACTCAGGAAATAGCATTTATAAACTGCAGAACCATCTGAAGGAGCACAAACCACCATAGGGGTCAGTCCTGCAAAAACACTATAAGAAGAGTCGGTCTGGAGAAGGAGCCTCTGGCTGGCACCGGGCTGTCGCATCTACAACACAGAGTTTCATTTCTGCAGCAGTTGCTGCCTGCACACACAGAACAAGCCCCTCTATTCAAAAGAGCAGATCTGAAGGCCTCGCACAGTGATGGCAAGAGATGGTCGAGCAGAATGCAAGAACCCCTGAATTTGTGTCACAAAACATGAAGCGACCAGTAACTCCAGCCTTGCCGTGGCGTTTGCCCTTCTGCTCACTGAGAACGGGTACTACAGCCCAGCAAAGAGCAACTTCCTCGGAATACTGCCCCTGCTGAAGTTCACTGTTTTGAGGTGCTTTCAGTACAGTCCTTGCCCAGTCGAAACTCGAAGGTCTTTCCATCCTGCCACTGCAGCCATGTGATTACTGTTTCAGGTAACATTTCTTCCTTTCCAGGGAACACAGCATCTCCTGAGCAAATCCAAGTCTCCTTCATAAACTGCAGTATCAGCTTTTATTTACCCAAAGGAATAACTTCTTGTCAAAAAGAGATACTTCTAGAAAAGATTTCAGAAATGTTCTTGAAAGAAATCCATGTTTTCGGGCTGCGCTGTCTAAGAAGGAGGGAGGCACTCCAGGACAGCTAACAGAACGCGAACTCTCACCGTCACACAGCAGTTCATATCGCCTGCAATAAGCTGATGCAAGACGTGTACGTGACCAGAACAAATCAGAACTTCTCACAAATTCCTAGCCTTCCCACATGGAAGTCCCCCTCCCTTGGCCATTCTGATTCACAGTCAAAATGGGCGACAGAAGCAGGGAAGTCCTTTCCCACTGCCGGGGCGCACCCTTCGCCCCCGCGCCTGAGGGGAGACAAGAGGTTGGGCAAACTACCACCGTGACTCGTGAGTGCTTCTCACCAGCAAGAGGTTCGAGCTCCTCTGCAAGAGGCGAAGACGCAGAAGCAGACTGACCCCATCAGATATTTGGGGAGAGCTATGATCTCAGTGCCTCACCTAACTATCTAACCCAGCGCTCAGGGTAAGAATCCTTAAAACATTTTAATTTCCTTCTCCTCAGGCACAGTCCACTCCCCATCCTTCCACAACAGCTGAGACCAAACTACAGATTTGGGATGAGATTTTCAGGCAAGTTCCACCCTCACTTAGAAACCAGGAGCTCTGATTATCTCAGCAGAAGTACCTGCAAACCCAAGCCATGTGGTTTGCCACGAGAGAAGCCCCTGGACCAGTCCTGCAGACCAGGGAGGCTCACACTCCGCTAAGCACAGCTCACTGCTCCCCTCCTCCCCGCAATCTGCTTTATCAGTTCCTACCCCATCCCCTAACTCCAACCCCCATCTCACATCCCTCTTGAAATTTAGGGTTTGTAGGTGGATTTCATTTCCTTTGAAGTGAAATCTCCCTCCGAGGCCTTGCCGTAAATGTAATTCCTCCTTTACATCAGCATAGCCCAAGTCCTGTACCCTCCCCGCATGCTTTCCATTGAAGAAAAACGGGTTTGGGCCGGTAAGAACTGTTTCAAGATAAAAGCCTTTTCCTCAGTACCAGCCAACAGACCAGACTTTCAAGGCAGAGTCTGCTAGCACAGCATTCATTTGTATTTCACAGATTTGTTTCTCCATATGTTCCCTTATACTATTCTCCCTTTCCATCACCTTAAACCTGGGGTGGCTGTTTTTTGAAGATACTGATATTTGTTATTACAGTAAGACCAGATGGCCTGTGACTCTTTGTAAGGTATTTCCTCCTCCTCTCCCTTTCATTCAAGAGAGATCCAAGAAAATTATTTATCAGGTTTCTCCCAGGTTGCAAGAAGTCTGACAAAACTGCTAAGCATTATAAACCTCTACCAAACCAAGCCTCGAGGAGAACTCCTGGGGGAGTTCTGTTAGCAGAAGCATTCAGAGCAAGCCGTAGCTGGAGGTCAGACAGGAGCTAGCTCAGCTTCCCAGGTACGCAGGGGTGCATGACTCCGCCGAGAGCGATCCCTTTCCAAACAACGTGGGAATACTTCTCTGAGCAGCAGGTGGTGCAAGCACTATGCCATATGCACAATTGCAATGTTAATGACCTGTGAAAGCAGTTCTCCTGAAGTACAGATGTTTGGGTGGAAATCAAGAGAAAGCTATGTTTAGAGAGGGAAATGCTTTTCCTGTTAAGTTTGTCCTTCCCCTGTCCATTTAAAAATAGGCCTACTCAACTACGTACACTGCTGAGGATGAGACTAGGCAGCAGCGTGCTAAGATTCAGTGCCAAGAGTCACAGTTATAAAAGCAGGAGCCTCATTACTTTGGTAGACTGACACAGAACCAACCAGAACTGCCGAAGGAGGATCTTAGAGAAGAATCTCATTCTATTTACTGTTGAATAAAGGGCAATAATGAAGCGTGAATACTAACAAATGGTCAGCTGGCGTAAATCTTTTGTGGCCAATTATCAGTTTCAGCCACCCACTTCCAAGCAGATGTTCAAATCACATCTCATTTTTACATCTGCTACAAGGCAGCCTCAACGGCATTTAGATTCCTACAGGAAGCTGCAAATAAATTTATCTATCCAGACTGAATAACCTCTAGAAACTAGAATGAGAGGAAGAACAACCAGAACCACGGGTTATCTCCCATCTCACTTGAGGTGGCTAGATGTGAAAAGCTTACTCTGAATACAGAAGGATTTCTTCTAAATAGTCCCAAGTCTGCACATGTGGTAGCCAGCGCAATTTTTAGCACACAATCACCCAACATGGATATAAGAAAATTTTATTTATAGAGAACCTGCAAGTGCAAGACACCACACAGATAAGTGAAAAGATAAAGCCTCTGCTGTAGCCAGCCTGTAATTCACCCAAACATACGAGCAAGGAGCAAGAGACAGGACACGAGGAAGAGCAGACAGATTATGTAGAAGAGGGGACAGCAAAGTCAAACACTACCATAAGACAAATGCCAGGAGCTGTGCAACACAAAACAGAGCTAAAGATCTGCAGCAGCAATATATTAGTTACTGCTTCCCAAAGGGAATTCCCTTGCTGGCTTTGAAACCTGCTAATTTCCCTTTAGGAATTCCTTGGGATCATTCTGTATTTCTGCATCGCCTACGCAAAGATACACAAGACATTGCTGCAGATCCAGGTGCACACAAGTACCACACAGGTCAAAGTCAGCCCACTGAGAAGGATCTTCTGTGACAACTGGGAAAGCCCACGCCGTCTGTCGGGCTGAATTCCAAGCCTACAGCTATTTGGAATAAGAGAGGTTTGCACTAATAAGAAAATCAAATTGCGTGCATCACAAACAATGTTCTTCCCCAGCAAAATAGATCTCTCTTTCACTCACCAGCCTTACTCATTTGGAGCTCCTGCCTGATTTTCTGTGACTCAGAACATACGTCTTGCATTTTTAATTTGAAGGGAAGAGAAAACAGGTCATTTTAGCTTTCCTTGCATAGTCCCCTCTGCATTACTTATGCTGCATTCATACGCTGGAAAGCAGCCCTGTGGCTATGCAGCTGTTCGTGCTGCCCAGATAAGTGCAGGCTCCATGCAATGAGCCACAAAACTGTCAGTTTCTTGTAACTCCCAAGAAATGACAATTATTACACCCATGAATACTCAGAATAACCACAGTGGGAGGCCATCTCTGGAAGCTACCAGAACACTCTTTGCCCTTCAGAACATCCCAGTCCTACCCATCAGATACTGCTCTTCAGCTGATATCCATACCTGCTCTTTACAGACGCCTTCCTTTAAACCTCCGCCGTTGATAGCTCTTGAGGGACACCATTGAGAGAGGCAATGTGTAGAAGGTGTGGATAGTAAATCCAAATCTCAGTGCTGAAGCTAAAGAGTCTCCGAGTCTGGGTTCATACTTGTGGACTGACCAGAACAAGTTACCTCCCAACACAATCCAGAGCTCAGCTCTGCTCTTCCCAAGTAACATGGGACTGTTTTGGGAGCAGCCCTCAGTTACTGCAGCAAGTCCCCTGTATAATGTTTCCCAGGTATCCCAAACTAGGAAACCCATCTGAACCAGTCCTGGAACAAGGCTGGGTGCTGTGTGGGAACTCTGCGCACGGCAGTGCTAACAAGTGCAGCAGGAATTTTGTATTTCCTTCTGAAAAACAAGCACATTCAAAAGGGCAAAGAATACCAGTCCAGCACGCCAGGCCTCCTGCTGGGATACCAATCCTCCAGTCTGCCCTCCCCACCAGGACAGCCTCACCCCACCCCATCCAGGGGTTACCTGGTGTAGCAGCTACAGTTTTCTCCATAGGGATGTGCACACTCTGGATATAAATGTTTCTTTTGCTCAAGCTCCGCTTCCGAAATGCACATCCGTTGATTCAGTCTTTAAAATAAAAGACAGCATTAATTTTTTGTTAGACAACTTGTCAAATTAGGTTACAGGAGACAGGGGGGACAAAGCGTCCTACAGAACTAGTACAGACGTGAACTTCTTTTAGTACTATAGTACGACTGCAAAAATAAAATATTTATTTAAATAAAGCTGCAGAGCTAGCACACCGAGAGCAAAGAGGAGAGAGCATCAGCTGAGTGAACCAGCAAGTCACTGTCCTGATGAACAAGCCAGGCACCTGCAGCGAGCCCTCAGAAGCAGCAGATTTTTCATGTTACTCAAGGCCACACCAGGAACAGCAACAAACAGAACATCTGAGAGCAGCAGGTCTGCAGCAGCCGCAGGGAAGAACCCCGGACCTGCCCACTCCCGGCCCAGGAGCCCCGGAGAGCAGCAGGCAGCCATCCCCGCGCAGCGCCCGGCGCCGCTCTGCTGCTGCCATCTGCCGGAACGCGCTCCAGGAGAGCAGCCACCAAGCCAAGCCAGCACCAACATCCCCTCTTCTGCCCCGCAGACCACCGCCCAGCGCTGTCTTCGCAACCTTCTTTCCCATTTGGACCAGCCCTATATTCCTTCTCCTCTTACAGGGTAAAATATTAAGTACTTCTCCCACTATTTCAGTGCACCTTCAGAAAAAATAAAACCAGCAGCACATGGCCAATCAAACTGGTTTGGGAAACTGCTGGGACATGTTTCAGAGTGCAAAGGCATTTAGAGGCATCTAAGAACTTACTTTTCCTCCTCCTGTGGCACAGGAATAACTTTGTCAGGCTTCTTCCCACCAGCTGTTTCTTCCTGGCCAGTCTGGCCTTCACTTAACTACAAAGATAAGGAAAAGGGGAATTAACACCTAATGGAAAATCATTTCATGTAAGTCTTGCTTATACAGTTGTACAAAAATCACACTTTCATCCAACTGAAAAACCTTCCCTTGCCCTGTAAAAATGCACACTTGTGTGCAGCTGGACATTACTGCCAGTACAAATCAAAAGCAACGGAATTAAAAACACGTTAGTTACAAGAATGAAGATCTGTGTTTACTTTAATGCTGCTTGATGGCTGTTTCGCTTCTGCAGATTCCCCCTTTTCATCCTCTGGAGAGTCTAATTTCCTTGAAAAACAGCTCATTGTTGCTTCGGAAAGTTCTGGGTTTCTGGACCCAGAAGGTGGTGTGGGACAGCTCGGCAACACAGGTGCTGAACTCTGGCCACAGACACGGTCGGAAGCGGGCATGGATTTGCCCACACGATCACCACGGAAGTCAGGCACATCTCTGCTTGCAAAGGGAGTCTTTCCCAGGTAATCCACACCCAGGCTTTGCCGGCCATTTGACATCAGCCCCTCTGAGGATTCTTCAAGAACGCAGCTACTAGCGTTTTTATCATACTCTAGGCAATCATTTCTGATTACTTCTGAAGCTTCTTTTTCGGCTTCCTCCAAACAACTGTCCTCCAGAGGCCGATCTACATAGTCAGCATCAATCGGGCTAAGGCTCAGAAGCTCCTGAATGTCAAGGTCAAACAGCATGCAAGTGACTTGGGCTGACTGCAGACGGTTCTCGTCCAAACTAGCACTTTCATTCGAAAGGCTAAAATAACATTCAGAACTGACTGAAGGACACTCTCTGGACAGAGGTACATTTGGTTTCGCTGCAGTCTCTGAGGCTACGCTGGCATCTCCACTGATGACTGATGCCCCAGTGCAGCTGCTGCTCTCGTCCTCTTCACTCTCTCCATTTACATTTTGGCTCAGAGCGCTTTTTCTAGTTGGGTACCGCTCAGATTCCACACAATCATCTGCCAATATTTCCTGGATCTCTTCCTCAGTGTAACTGAAAGCAGAATTCCCTCCTTCGCTATCTGACAGTTCCAACAAGGCGTCATCTGGCTCGCTATCACCAAAACATCTGGATGTATCTAGAGAAATGGCTACATCATTGTATTTCGACGCAGAAGAACTGGCAACAAGGTCGTCATGGCCAGTATCATCCAGAAAATGAGAGGATCCTTGAAAGCAGGCAGAATCTGTGGAACAGAGCAGCGCTTCCTCTGACCGACGCGGAGTGCTACAGCGATGACCCAACACGCAAGCTTTCTTAGCTGACTGCAAGGCCTGAACCTGCTCTGCAGAATCCAACAGCCTTTTGGCCCCAGGAACTGTATTAAGAACAGTAGGTTTAAATTCCTGACAAAGGAAATGCCCAAAGGCGTGAAGGGAACCGTCGGCCATGCTGCTGTCGGTTCCTCTACCTCAGTGACCCTGTGCCTCCTGCTTAGAGCTCTACGAAGCCTGTTCTGAGGTTCATCTGATCCTGGTGCCCTTCGAGCAGCCCTTTCAGAAAAGAAACCAGCAAGAGTCAGCTCCAATCTGCCAGCAAAAGACAACATCTTAAATAAAGAAACTCATCTGTTTTCCGAAGACGCAGTAATGTAACAGGGAAGGCAAAAACACTCGCTGAGGCACAGCAGACACAATTAACTCCCTGGCCTCCCTTACCTCTGCTCCTCACCATTTTAGGTCTTAACAACAACCAGTCCCTCATTCCAGGAGCGGTCTCAGATTGTTCAGCTTTATCCAGCAGGACTAATACAAGCCCAAATCACCACTGCAGTCTGCACCACCTCCTCCAAAGCTGCTGTAAATCAGTCGTTCTGACATCAGATAACACTATTCACAAATTATACTCTTTAAGACCTTAAAGTACAGAGCACACTTCAGGAATTAAATATAGCCTCACAGACCCTCCCTGTCTCCCAACCCCCACCTCTGTCCTTCAGAGGTACCAAACAAATAAAAAGTTTTTTCCAGGTTAGGAAAAACTGAGCAATGGAAGATTAACTCTGCCAGGGAGCCAAGAGGACATTCAGCAGAGTATTAGTCACGAACACATTTGAGCAAAACACAGATTATCATGAAAGATCAGAAGATAAAGATTCTTCCCATAAAATTCCACAGTTTAAAGGTATTCACAAACAAAACCTGTTTACCTCTTGGTGAGGACTCAGACTAACACGAATCTTTTGACTTGAAAGCCCTGCATTTGACTCTCACCCAGCAGGAGAATTTTGGCTAAGGAAAGGTATTTCCTGTCCTCTTTGAGCAGGAGATGTAAAGGAATACCTTTTGTCTTCCCAATGGTTTGACTACTTCTTTGAGAAAGAGGGGGCTACCTACTCCAGGAATAAACCCCAGGTAGTTCTGCTGCTTTCTCTTGTCATTCTGTCCAAATAACAAAAATCAGCACTCTCAGAATGATGCTATGACCACACCGCAGGAAGAAAAATCCTCGAGAATCAGCTGTGTACACACAAAGCCTATACAAGCACATACAGAGTCACGGGCAGCCCTCACTAGACAGTACTTGCCTGGAGTTCTGCAATTTGGCTACAAGTGCTCAAGTGTTTCAGAGAGAAACAAGAGGCAAATAAAGGCAAATTAAACAGGGATTTAGTCCTGCAGAGCGCAGCATTCTGATAATCTAGCTCCTAATAAATAGGGTCTTGAAAGAGAACCAAACATTTTAAGCCTTTTTGCTGGTACTGGTGTACAAGAAGTACATTTGGAGATGTTTACATGCTCAGCTTCCAGACAAGGAAATGGTTTCTTTACTGCCGTGACCTTCCCAATTCACCTAGCTGCAATCTGTGCTGGGTCTGTACTTTCAGCCCTGCATCAACCGATTCTGGAAGCAGAACTTGGGTAACCACGCACGAACCCAGAGTCCCCTGCCACTCCCCATAAAAATGTGTTCAATTCAGTGGCTGTTCAAGGATTTACACCAGGGTAATGCTCCGTAACAGTTTTAAACGGCTCAAACTGCTGCAAGACCAGGCTGCCTGCTGCTCTCACTGATGCTTGAAATGGTCTTGGTCAGACCACGCTGGAGCCAGCTCACCCCCAGTTGCCGAAGCACCAGCACCGGATCAGCAGTGGGCAAGTCAACGAAGGCTTTTCGGAGAGTTACACGGGCTTTATGCGGGTTTTTAGGGTGGCTTCTGTAAACGGTGAGAGCAGAAGGGAAGACCACCGAGAAACACAGCCCGGCCACCTTGCCTGTCCCGCTCCCCGCGGCCCCGGGATCCGCTCCCTCCTGAGGCAGCCAGGAGCGAGGGGCACCTGCGGGAGAACACCCCCGTGGGCCGGCGGGTAACGGTCCCCGCAGCCCCGCGACTGCCCACCGGCAGGCCTCGCCTCCAGCACCCCCAGACGCGGGGAGCCTGCTCTCCTCTCACCCGAGAGCGCGCAGCCGCCGCCGCTCCCGGACCTCGCCCTCTGCCACGGGCCCGGCCCCACCAGCCCGGGGCCGCCCCGAGGGAGGGGCCCGGCCGCCCCCGGCTCCTCCTCCCGGCCAGGCCCGGGTGACTCCCCCCGAAACCCGACCTCGAAAAAGGAGTAAAAAAACCCCGAAATAAATAAACGAAAAGCTCCAGTGAGACCAGGGAACAGCCCAGCCCCGCGCCGGGCCTGTCGGCGCAACAGACCCCGACCTGCTCACCCGCCGCCATCTTAACGGCGCGGTCAACCCCGCCCACCCCCGCGCGAGACGACGCCTCATTGGCGGAGCGCGGCCGGCCCCGCCCCGACGCCCGGCGCGCCCCGCCCTTTCCTCATCGGCAGCTCGGCGCTCGGGCGGCGGAAGTGACATCCAGGCGCGGTATGCGAGCGCCGAGCGGAGCTGATGCAACCCGGGGGAGGTCGGTGGGGCTGGGCCGGGGGCTGCGGGGCGGCCTCGGGAGCGGGCAAGGCCGCGGGGGGCTCCCGGGGGGGCCGGCGCCTCCGGTAACGTGGTCTCCCTCTCTTCAGCCGCTG
>Ga0065711_1031010_pt1 | contig 30797 bp, 17 predicted proteins | sample Hoacrofraction12_FD_59098 | JGI IMG/M metagenome (GOLD analysis project Ga0065711, IMG submission 59098) | Hoatzin crop microbial communities from Cojedes, Venezuela - Epithelial fraction 12 v2 (version 2) | ecosystem: Host-associated > Birds > Digestive system > Esophagus > Crop | place... | reverse complement strand
GACCTCCCCTGTTAGCCAGGACTGCTGATAGATGATGGAGAGTGGCTTGGCCAGCTCCTCTGCCAGTTCCCTCAGCACTCTTGGGTGGATCCCATCCAGCCCCATAGACTTGTAAGCGTCCAGGTGGCATAGCAGGTCGTTAACTGCATCCTCCTGGATTACGGGAGGTTTGTTCCACTCTCCTTACCTATCTTGCAGCACTGGGGGCTGACTACCCTGGGAATAACCAGTCTGACTATTAAAGACTGAGGCGAAGAAAGCATTAAGTACCTCAGCCTTTTCCTCATCCTTGGTGGCAATATTCCCCCCCACATCCAATAAGGGATGGAGACTCTGCTTGGCCCTTGTTTTGTTGTTAATGTATTTGTAAAAACACTTTTTATTGTCCCTTACAACAATGTCCAGCCTGAGCTCTAGCTGGGCTTTTGCCTTTTGAATTTCCTCTCTGCATGACCTAACGAAAGCCCTGTACTCCTCTTGAGTCGCCTGCCCTTTCTTCCATAGGTGGTAGACCCTCCTTTTTTTCCTGAGTCCCAGCAAGAGCTCCCTGTTCAGCCAGGCCGGTCATCTTCCCCACTGGTTCGTCTTGCAGCACATGGGGACACGCATCCTTGTATCTTGCACCCAAACTAATTTTGTAGGGCATATTAGATTAAGCAGCGTGATCCACTAACTGCTTCTGGGGTTCACATGTGTTTCTTCAAACCACTGCAGAGCACTTGGAGTAAGTCAGTGGTCTTTTTCCATGTTTTATCACCTGGGGACTGTGGATTTGTAGACAATTTCTAAGCTCTTTGCCTGAAATCTAAACATAGTAACTGGATCCCCCACAGCAGAAAGGGATTTGTGTACAAGCAAGTTTTAAGAACTACCTACAAAATTTCTTACCTCAGTTAAAAGTAATTCATGTCCCTGTTGTAATAGTAGTTACTTTTTCTTATTAGTCTTCCAAATCTGGACTGTCTCTGTTACACGTATCGGATATTATGCTTTAAATGTTATTACAACTGTTTTGTGTTCAACTGACTGTTCAGATTAAATCATGAGTTGTAGTCACGGGCTATGTAATTTCCCTGACAATAATAGCACTTCTGTCATATGCTGCATGAATTGCTGTTGACTAATTTTGTAGTTTTAGACATTTCTGGAAATGTTGCCCAAGCTCGTTCATTTATTAAAGTACATTGCTGCTGCTGCAAGGACAATCAAACAGAAGGAGCTTCAATTTGGAATAAGCCATGTGACAAAGCGTGACCTAATTTAACCTGCAATTACTCTGTGTGACATAACGCTTAGGTGAATATCTACAACATGTTAACACCACCGGTGTTAAAACTGCTTTTGTTCTTTCCTTACTGTTTGCTAAAGCAGCTTAATTCTTACCATGGCAATGTGGACATAGATGGCAGGCAAAGATCAAGAAGTAAGGTGATACTTTCATTCCTCTACCTGCATCCTTAATAACAGCCCCAGAAGTGGCCGAAGAACCACTATATTAGTGTTATTTTACTACAGGATTTCCAGTGCCCTAGATGAGCATCAGTGGTTATCTGAAGTGGCTGAACAGCATCAGAAGATGGGAGAGAATCTGAGACCATAGTCACATCACATCTCAGAAGAAAATCTAGTCCTTCACTCCAGTCATGAGAGACTTAAGGCTGCTCTCAGCAGCCATTCTCTTACCTGTGGATTTAGCTTCTCAGGATCTGCTGGCTGATGCCTGGAGAAACTTCTGCCAGTACAATATCTTTTTAAAACCTATGTGCTTTTTACACATCTGTACACATTACTATATAAAACATTATAATAAACCCACCAGAAAAGCCTGAGTTTAAAGTTTAGTCAGAGCAATGAATTTATAGGTGAAGATATTTGTATAAAACTTTCAAATAATTTTTAATAATTATCCAATCACAAAAAGAGCACAACTGTTCAGGTGACTCATGGATAAAATGAAGAATTAAACTGTTAATGCTATTTTAGTTTTGCAGCAGACAAACCCAAAGACCAAGGGGAAAAGAAAATAAAAAAAACCTGAATATGCCAAAGGAAAGAAAAAATCAAGACAAAAGACTTCATGATTGCTAAGAAAACCGAAATATGTCTTCAATACTAACAGAACATTCCATGAGCAGTTTGCAAAACCTAAAAGGCTAATTTGCTAGTGTGGAAGGAGCTATTAAAAAGCCTACAGAGGTTTTTTTTTGTGGAATTCTTAATTTTCTGAATTAAATTTATTTTTTCTTACACACAATTTTTCAGGCAATTATCTTTTCAAGCTCCATACTGACACTGGTAATAGTCTTGATTTTTAATTAGATTAAATTAGAACCTCCTTCATCTGCCCTGCATGTGCACATCCCGTCCCCACTGGTCATTAAGACCGAAGCAGCATGAAGTCTGAAGTAGTGAACTCCTTCTAAAGTATAGCCTGAAGTTCAAAGAAGACGAATGAACTCTACTTTTATAGCGGTAATCATGTCCTACATGTTGACAGGGCTGGAAGAATATGCTACCAACATGATGATCTGTTAATATTTTGTCTGAATAAATTTTTTTGTCTCATTGAGTGCAGCTCGTCTTTAGCCAAGGTTCCAGGTCATCTGTTTGTCATGTGCACTCACGGCCTCCAAGTGGTGGACTTTGAGTCGGAGGGCAGCATCTCAGCCAGAGGAGCTCTGCAGCCCTTGAGGGCATTCAGGAACTAAAGCCAGTTTCCTTCCCTAATGCATGCTAAAAGTGATTTCTACTGATTCCAGGACCAAGAGTGAAGTGCTTTGGTTTTCTCACACAATAGCAGTGGGGATGTTGCTGGTTTAAAATTCTGAACAGACTTTGTTTGGCTTAGCCATATCTAATGTCGTTTCATAGGCGTGAGTTGCAATTTGAAGAAAACCATGGGGCGTAAACTTGTAGAGGTGGGCCTGAGCACTCTGTAGGATAGCTGCTACCTTCAAAAGGAGGAACCGCTACACGAACTAGACGTTCGGAGAGGGCTTACATTACTTCAGTGTTACCCTTCCTTTCCATTGTCCCATCCAATGGAAACTATTCTTCGAAGTCATAATTTGGCTCTTAATGCATGACTGAACGGGATTTGGCAGAGGAACTCCAGTCTTCAATCCGAAAGCAACAACATCTCTTAGGTGAGATATCACAGTTCATGAAAACTGGGAGTCATATCATCTAAGAAACTGTGTGTACACATGTGTGTGTAGATATATATGTGTATTATGTTCTAATACACTGTTACACCTTTGTACACTCTTATCTAGGTACCTCGATCCTAATAGTACCTATTCCAAACAGTCTAGGAGTCATTCTAGGTCTTGCCTTTCCTTGCCCCAAATCACATGGTTACTAAAAAATTGAAAGACTCTCGATAAGACTTTGCATGTGGCTTGACTCATAGAACTTGGCAATACCACCATATGCTCACCCATTCAAGCTAAGTCAAAATCCATGTGGTAATACGTTAAGAGCACCAAGGATCTGCAAAGCTCTGCAAGTCCCCAGTATGAACACAGACTTTTTAGAAGTGAAGTGTGTGCAAAATACATGTGTAAATTAGAACTCAAAGCAGTTATTTTTGTTTGTTTGTTTCCATTTTTGTCCCTGACAAAACTACCTTTGTTTGAAATCTAATATACAAATTTACCTTTATTTGTAAAATCAAACTTATATTAAACTGCACAAAAGACAGAGTAAGTGCATATTCCTAAAGATGTACATTAGTATATTCCAGAACAATGTTCAGCAATATAAATTAAAATAAAATGTCTGGAGTTTAATAATTCATTATTTTAATTGGACCTTGTGGTAGGGTGATGTAGTGAAGAAAGATATCCCACTTTTTTTTTTTTTGCATTTCTCCATCTTTTAATTAAAATAGAAGGAAATGTGAAAGGAAGATTAAGATTATGACATTCACATTTTGTCACCTCTGCTTCAGAGAGCATACCAACAATACATTTTACATCTTGTCATTACAGCTACAGGAGTAAATTAAGTTTTCTAAATCCCGTTGGCATCTTTCAGTGCATCTGCTGTGAATGAAAGTGGGAGATCCACAGCAGAAGAGCCCACATCGTATTCCCTGTTCCCCTGTAGTCAGAGAGATCAGTGGGTTAGAATTAGCATGATCATTTGCAGAAGCATTTCAATATACTAAAAAATGCCATTAGGACTAGGCTCAGTTGTTTTAATTTCAGTTCTCCACTGTGCCAGACAGTTTTGCACTTCATTTTTCCCTTTCAAAGTTTAGTCCTACTATGTTATGTTGCTTATTTATGGAAATGATGTTTTCAAGATATTCCTGTCAGGCTTGTGAAGTCTTTGACGCACTCTGAGTGAGCAGTAGCACAATAACACTGAAATATTTTCATGACAATATTCTGAGATTTTAGAGCTACAGGCTCTATCATGAATTGAAGGAATTAGCGTTGTTCCCCGAAGTAAATGAAGCTCCACTAATATTAGGTTTTCCTGAAATCACTCTTGGATCAAGCTCCAGATTTTCCGTTGGTAAAAAGTTCAGCTGTTTGATGAAGTTTCACTTGTCTGCAAACAGACAGCTGGCTCTTTTTTTCCCACTGGAAAAAACTGATAACGGCTAATAGACAAAGGCTTTTGTTTGTTTGCTACAAAACAACTGCTTCTAATCTACCTTGGACTCGCACTGGTATTGCAGTACCAAGGAGGATGTAAGCAAACAAATTCAGAAAGGCATTTTGTTATTTTTCACAGTGTTCAGATTGTACTTGTTTATTCACGACTATCCAGGGCAAAAGGGTAAAGACAGAGACTCTGTCAGTAATAAACCCTCCATCACTATCTGCAGTCGTCTCACTGATGAGTGGTCCATGTCACAGAAACCCAGCAAGCTGACGCCACAGCACCTGTCTCGCATTTCCCTCCCCTGGGCACCCTCCCCCCTGCAGTTTATTCATCACAGATCGAGAGCTGGAAGGATAAAAATTAAGGGAAAGTGAATATTTCCTCACACTTAATCTGTGTGTCCAGAGACAGTATACAGTCTGGCCATGCTGTTAATCTCTAAATCCCCTAAACAGATAAAGCTTTCTAGAGAAGCTGCTGTAGACACTGAGGAGAAGATAAAACTCACTAGGTTGCTTCCTTGGAAGACTTCAAGTTCCTAGCCTGAACGTGGGCATAAAGTGCAGGTACAAATCCCTGTCTTGGTCTGGCAATTTCTTCCTGTAGGAGAAGATAAAACCTACTGAAAATAGGGGCAGAACTATAAAACTTCATTCCAACAATCTGGGACATCAAGAAACCTATCAACACAACCTCCAACTCAGCTGCTGTTTGCAGTGAACACGCTGGTTTCTCCTGGCCAGGCCCAGTACAGCCATGGTCCTTGTTGCTCTAAGGATTAAGGTGTCCTTGACAAAGGAAAGGGCACGCATTGCTACAATGTGTATAAAATATGTGAAAGCTCCACAACTTTTCTGTGGACTCTATAGGCTCTGCTCATGAGTTACTCACTTCTTGCTCTTCCAGCCAGTAGCACAGAGAAGTGGAATGTACCACACAGATTTCAGTTTGCTGCATACTTGAACTACCCAATAAACAGACCCAGACTAAAGTGTCATTTTCAGTACTGACAATTCTGCATAGGGTAGACCAGCCTACCTGTAAGATCTGCTTAGCTCTGCGACAATTTGTGACATTTAGGCTTTGCCAGAAAAGAAAAAAAGGAAGGTCAAGAATAATGTAAGACTGGAGTGCTACTGACAGGACTTCCATGGGAGATGGCACAAACTGGCACTAAATCAAGAGATAACTTTTTGACTCTGCTACAGTTATCCGCAGTGAACTTGAGAAAAACCAAAGCCTTTCTGAGTCTCCCCTTCCACAGTAGACCATTTCCATTTAAACTGGGAAGATTTTGATGGTGGATGTCTCATTGCATGAATACACAGTGCCCATAGCTCAAGGATTCTGATTTCAAGTATGCTATAAAGTGAATAGTAAAGTGAATTAAAGTACTGCCTCTGTAAAAGGCAAGTACATTCATGAAATGTACATCTGGAAATTCAGCAGGCTCTTAGTGTAATTTATTAGTAGAAAGCCTATTCATCTGCTTTCTTTTCAAAAAAACAAGGACAGTGCAAAAGCAAAAGTTGCATCCCTGAAGTAAAGATTCACAGAGAGTAGAGATGCAAATATCCTGCATCAGGATAAGGACTCTGATTCATTTTACTGCAGCCATTAAGTTTCATTTCTTGGGAAATGCTTCCCATGCATAGATGTGCACCAAACACCTGGAAATCTCTTCAGTGAAATTTGTAGCTACTAGTAGAAATTGCTTGCAAATTAGGTTTCATTGGAATTTCAAGCTCCCCTCCCAATTTTCCTCCCTCCAAGAAACCCCCCAGCCCACATAAGGAATATACAAACATTTTTTATATACATAATACATGCATCCATAATTTATAAGTTATGAGAAAAAGTACTTTAAACTGCAGCGCATTCAAAAGTGAATAAATTTTAGCAATGGATGCACATACAGCCTTCGTTCTGTCATTGTGCTTGTTCATTACATAGCATTCTCCAGATAATAAAAGTGTGTTTATTCTCCTACCGTTCTCCTTAGGTGACTAGCAGATCATATTCCCAGTGCCAAATGGTTTGGTTTTTAAACCTGTTGCTGATCTGTTCAACAGACTGCTCGGAAGCTATATTTCCAGGGTAGAAACCCCTTGACTAACAATTATAATTAAGAAATTAATATTATGTCGCATGTCTGGTGATCTAGCAGGTAAGGGAATACATGAAGAAATAGAATATATAAAGATGAGCCAGTCTAGAAGATATGCATCCTGTAGTCTTCAGGGTATTCACTAATAAAATTACTGAATGACTTGTAATTATATTTTGTAAGCTAAGGGAGAGCCAGAATCATATCTAAGGAATTGGAAATGAAAAGATGGACCGATTAACTTTTTTGGTGTATATATAAAGAAATACAAGTAATTACAATTTGCTGAACATATCTTGAACTATAGTAATCTTAATTAAGGTAATAAGTAAGAAAATCTATATGTAGCTACACGAGTGAGGACTAAAAACAGCAAGTCAAAGTATTGCAGATGCAAAGGCATATGACACCTTAATATTTTACTTCAGAATTTGATCAGATAGCTATTAGACACAGCTATAAAATCTTACAGGACTTTAGGAGTAATGGAGAGAGCAGCAATTCCATAGTCAACAGCAACAGGAGTTTGAGATCCCTCTCCAGTGAGACAGTACAATCATAAAGAGTAAAATCCAAACTTGCCTAGTTAAATACAGAGGCAGCCTTCAGTACGAAAAAAAATATTCCAAATTTGACAGAAATTTTCAAGGAAACTTTCCAATTAGCTTGAAATAGCATGGTTGGAATTTTACATGAATTTAAAATCAACAACAGAATACCCATGAAGTCCTGTGGGAGCAGACAATGTTTCATTCTCTTTTATTCAACACACATTTTTATACTGCGTTTATTGCTGTCATCTCTGAGTATCTTGCAGGGGATTAGGTAAACGACTACTGTCACGTGTGGTCGCTCAGCTGCTCCCCTGGGGCAGCAGTGAATGTGAGCCGGGCAGTGCGCTTTGCTTATGGGGTGAAATGGAAAGATCCCGCCAGGTAACTCCAGTGCTTCTTTACCAAAAAACTGCAATGCATATGGATGCAGGAGGTACAGTATATCTGGAATTAGGCACGTATGCCATGTGGCTACCACATGGGTTCGGCCACTGTAAGGAGCTCTATCATGATGCCAACATGCAGAGGCCACCAGGAAAAAGGTCTGGGCCCGTACTTGTACCTCTCCTCCCCAGCTTGACCGTACATGTTCTTATACCAAGGTCTGAGTGCTGCTAGCAATGAGCAGCTGCAAGGAGAAGGGAATTTACAACCACATTTCCCTTTCATAGCATTACACTGCCAGTCTTTCATCTGCCCGGTTATCTGCCCTATATTTTGTCCTCTCCAAAGTGGCTTAACTTGGAAGAATCTTCCTCTTTGTACATTTTTAATTCAGAAGAGTAGCTTGCACTGATTATGCTACAGGACCTCTGAGTTTTGCCACAGGTGGAATGACTACCTACATTTATTTTGCTTGCTCAGCAATCAGTCCTTTAAGAGTAATTACTGACATATTTAAAAAGTCAAGTTAACTGTTTCAGAAATACAAAGGGATCACATAGTGTCTTAATCAGAAAAATACTGTTTGAAATAAGACATCATCAAAGACTGGTAAATTGAAAAAAGTAAAACATGTCAGATAACCCATTTACCATTTGATCTACTGTCGTGATCAAAACAAACCCAAAATGCTGCTGTAGCTGCTCACTGGTGGAATACAGAAGATAGGATTTCATCAATCAGGTGATACGAAAAGGTGAAAATAAAAAAAGAAAATCCCATTTCTTACTTGCAGTAGACTCTAAAGGTATCCATATGAAAAACCCTGAAACTATGTCTTTCAAGTAAATATTCAGTTTAAATGATGTACTTAGAGATTATATTGCTAGCTTTGCATAGCACCAAAGTAACAGATGAGTCATATTTTATATATTTGAAGAGTACTGGTAATAGATCTTGTGCAGCATTTCCTCTTCATTGATCTGAATACAAAGAATGCAGGTGTGATTTTTTTCCAGTGTAGCAGGCAACATTTTATAAAAGAATTCAACACTAAACAGTCAGCAAAGCCTCATTACAAATGCAAGAAAGTTAAACACCATCATATTTTGTTGTAGCAATTATGAAAACATTCAGCTTGTGTGTCATGCATTCCCTGCAGGAAAAACCAAGTTCAGCATTATGTAAACAACAACAGTGCCCTTAACAGTGGGAAATCTAGGCAAAGTTACACCACGAAAACTCTCAGTGTAAAGGAACTAGTGAGGTTGTCTCCTCCACTCCATTCATACATTGCATTTTAAAAGTCAGCGTTTTTCATATTGGCAGCTACAGTGACATCTTAGTTACTATGTTAAAATAATAAATAACTACAGTATCACAGATACAACTCAGTCTGTTGACTACTACTAAATATTGATATTTTAGTTGTGAAATAAAAAGTCTTTTTTTATTTGGACAACTCTTCCAATTACAAAAATTTCTGTTCATCACAAATACACACGATGGCAACAGCTTCAGAAATAAAATACTATTAGAATGACACCACAGCTAGGATTTTAACTTACATTCTTTAAATTAAATACTTTAAGTTAAAGACTTCTTTTACTTTTTTTTTTACTTTTACTATTTTTTTACTTTTACTTCTAAAAACAGTAATAGGTTAAATGCTACCAGCTTAAAAATAATAAAAACAAGTGTTTCTATGTATATGTCATTGATATTATTACTATGTAAGATATTTACTTCATTTCTCCTGTTGAACAAAATCTCCCATATTCTGATCGGCGAAACTCTCTTTCCTTCCCTAAGGAAACTTCACATTCACACTTGCTTTAAAGTTTGCAGTATTTTCTTTTAAGTGATCCAGTTGTGCTTTTTAGAAATCTGGATCTACAAGTCTTTTGCATAAAATCAAATAGCCGCTATTGCTTTTTTTTATGTCCTGGAGAATTCAGAACGGTGGTGATCCACACCGAAACCATGTCTGACGTTGGAGCACGCACATTTCTTCCCAAACTTGGTGTTCATACTCCTTTCTTATTATAAATATGCAAAGGGTCTCCCTTTTCATGTCAAGGGCATACATTGTGTAATCTGAACATAAAGATATATTAAGAAATTCAACAAACACATCAAGTGGAACAGGCAGTATCACACTTTTCATATGCTTTCTGCAGGTGCTAGCCATAAGGTAACATATGCAAAAAGAAACAAATATTCCCAATATTGAAGTTATGGAATTTTAGGAGGAAGCCAGTGTTTGTCATGAGCAGAACACCTAGGCAGAGTCCATGGGCAGGCAGGGCAGCCTTTGCTCCTGCTAAACGAAGGAGCAATTGAAGCTGAAGCTGAAGGCCAGAAGGTGGGACGGCAGGGCCAGAGCATGGCGAAACCACCTGGACCTGCAGGTTGGACCGAAGGTAGATCCGTGCATCCAAGGCAAAGGGCACAAGGAAAAGGGGGCAGAGCCATCACCCTGAGGAGCTGTGTTTGCAGCTGGGCAGGGAAGGAGCAGACTGAGCTCTGGAGGTGAAACTCCCTGGAAAGGACAGCTTGGAAAATGTGAGGAAGTGAACTGCCGGCTGCTGTGTGGTTGTAGTGTGTCCACACAAGCGGGATGCTTGTGTAGATTTCTTTGTAAATAAACTGAATTTCACTAAAGAAAGACCATATTGTAAAAATCAATTTCCCCTACTGGCAGAGTAATTGGGCGCAGCTCTGAATACTGGCTAAGCACTTGAGTCAAAAAGCAACAAGATAAAGCTTTGAGCCTGGTAGAAAGGTTACTAAAAGAATCTTTTAATGCCTATTCTGGAACATTACACAACTTCTTTCTTCTCCAGCCTTATCCTCAATGCTCACTGCCACTCTTCTCAGAGGTTCCTTTCTTACCACCAGTATGTGAAGAGCATCAATGCTAGAGATAGTCTGCCTTCCTACAGCAGATTTTCTTTCATGCCTGTTCAGGTTTCAAAGCAAAGTCCAAATACAGATGGTGTGGGAAAATCACCCCTAACAAATGGGAAATTGACGGCAAATAAATGCGTGGAGGCGTAAGAGGAATGCTTATCTCTTACCAAGGTTTATTTATCTTTGCATTGGTGTGGAATGCATCTACCAATCTGGACTGCTTTTAAAGGGGAGGTATTCAAAGGCCTGTGTTGACAGAGAAGGGTGAAGCATCAGGAGACATTCCAGCTAAGCAACAGCTGGACTCATTATTATCTTGCTTCCTCCAGCTCACAAACCACCCAAATTGTCTCTCCGTACCTGCTGTCATTATGTAAAAACATAACACTTGTTTTCTGTAACACCCCAATATACAATTAGCCTGGGGAACTTAGAAGATGCTCTGTAGATATAGATATAGATAGAGATATAGATAGAGATAGAGATAGATAGATATAGATATAGATATAGATATAGATATAGATATAGATATAGATATAGATATAGATATAGATATAGATATAGATATAGATATAGATATAGATAGATAGGCCTTTTTGATAAAGCCGTATACTCAGATTAGATCAGTAAAGAAAAATTATTATTCAATAAGCCTGTGTTTCCTTGTGATTTATTCCTAGACTAGGCAGACTGTCATGCAACAGTCAAAAGAGTACAGTATCATCTGAATGCACGGGTCTGAATAGGAACCAGAGATCTCCCTCACACAGATGTGAGCACGAAGCAACTTCACCAACTGTAGTGAAATGACTCCCTGTAACTCAGGGCACTTTATATTCTTAAGTGTTTAAATCTATGGATGTGTCCTTGGTCTGGAGACAACTGTCCAGTAACATAAAACTTTGTTTGTACTGTTTGTTATTCATTTGTTTATGTGAGAGTACATTTCTTTAATGAAGGGGTTTCTTTTCTTTAGAAACACTTTTATTTTGAGTTTGGAGCACTAGGCAAACAATAGATAGTATATGCGAACTAAATAAAAATAGCATTTTCACTGGGAATTATTTTCTTTTCCCTCTTCTTGGAAACATTCCCTCCCTCCCTGCTAGTAACTATAAACCTTCTTCTGTAATGCTCTGTTAGCTTTAATAAGTACAGCACAGTAGCCAGTGCTGGCTTTCACTTACTGTAGCTGAATGTTAAGTGGCATTGCAAAATGTTAAGTTGCAAGATAACTGACTAGTTTTCTTAGGACTTTTTAGGGAGATTGAGAATTAACAATGCTTCTCACCTCCCTCTTCACACTCCAATAGGAAAATGCTAAGTTACTATTAACCGCGTCACAGCTGTCTCCCATTCCATTTTCTCCATTTCACAATTCAGACAGGAACATACGTGCTGGCACTGTGCGTCGATGGAAAAGCGGTTTGAATTCCTTTCAGCAAAGATTCTGCTCACAAAACTTCGTCCAAGAGAGGGAGAAAACTTGCAATATTAAGGGCACAAAAGCCATATTTCAGAATTGCAGTGCTTTCTCATATGATCTTGTTGATAATGTCCTGATGCTTTGTGGCTACGTTCCTAACTACAGATACCGACCATCCGACTCCTGAAAAACAAAATATGACTTTAGTTCTCTTAACACTGACAGTGGCAATATGTACTGAGAGGGTGTGCTTATGCTGTTGGACTGACTTTCTCTCAGGAGTCCTAGTCCACAGCCATCCATGCTGCCTACATGTTGATACATCTGCGAGTAAAAGTTTGGAGGCAGGCATGAAGGGAAGACAATGTCAGCTTTAGAGAGGGGACATGCTCTGCACACCCCTGTTTATAGAGGGCATACTGGCAGCCAATGGGCAGATCGGAGTGCCTGGGGCTAGGAAGGCTCTCCAAAAGACTCTCCCTTCTCCCAGTCTCCTCCACACATGCATCTTTGCTGTTCTCCCTTCATCCACCCAGCAGTAAAACAGTCACAATAAAGGGGTTATACTCTCTACTCATCACAGTCACAGCTCCTCAGACCTGTACTGCAGATCTAGTCCCCACCTATCAGCCATACAAATCAGCAAATTTCAAGCCCTCATAGTTGCGGGCTGTGGTGAACACTCCAAGTAGACCACTTTTTTGGTCCAGTGTGGATCAATGTGGCATTAAGCAGAGGTATTATAACCACGGCACACCATCACTCCACTAATGTCAAATGCCCATTTTACTTTCCAAGGACATATGAAGGAGCCACGGGTTCTCTACCCACATAGATGTAGGTGAAGCATCAAAGACAGACAGGGGTAGTACCATTAGCGTGGTGCCATCAAGGAGACAGCAGTCTCTGCCATATTGCCGGGTGTTGCCGATGGGGCCAGAGGTCTCCAGGTAATTCTACTGGGACAAAGTCTGCAAAGAGATGATCCCAGCCTTGGTAAAGGACTGTGAGTAGTGATCTGGCAGAAGCCCGAATTCAAATGTAGAGTCTGCCCTCTCCTGTTCTCCAGCACATTGGGAGACAGAGGAGAGTGAAGATTTGCTCCTGGGAGACTTCTTTGTAGCTCCAAGTACAGGCTCAGAGTGGCAGGATAAGGCCATGAAATACTGGACATGAAAAATATGAACAGCAGTGCCAAGCTTCTGTGCCTGATTTTTTCCCATTCCTGTTAAACTGCCCTTAATCAGAGAAGATGTGTTATAGCATGTTCATGGCTTCTGTAGCACCCAGTTACCATGCCCATGCAGCAGCCTCTGTTAGGGAGAGCGCTCAGACCTGGAGGATGGGGAGGAACAGAACATCTGGGCCTTTTAAGATCTGAAAGAGTAACAGGACCCACTAAGCATATGTTCTGGAAATCACGGACCGTATTTCCAGAGGGAATATTTTAAAAGATTTCCGGGCCAAGAAGGAGAGAGAAGGATAATGAAATTTTTGTCTTTCAGGTACAGATACCTCAAAAAGAACAGTTAAAAAGGACAGGTCCCTGTGGATAGTGCTGTTCTTCTAAGAGGGACAGATACATCTTCTCTGTGACATAAAAGACAGAGATTTTTCTTTTCATGCTAATTAGGCAAAGTTGCCCTGTTTTGCTGAATTGAAAGTGTGTGCTCTTTGGTTTTGTACAGGATTCGACTCCTGGCAGAAGGAGAGGACACTTTCCTCTTCTTGAGGTTTTGTGCACGCCATGGGCTGTGTCTGATGTGGCAGGACAAGTGGTCTCACTAGTGCACTTTGGTTTCCCTGTTCTAAAACTGCTAAAAACAGATGCGTTCATCCTTGACTGGAGGCTTTGGCCAAATACTTCTTAAACTCTAAGTGCCTGCAGAATTGTAAAATAGCTTAGGATTGTTCCAAAGTCAAATAACTTCAGTATAAGGTGCCAAAATAAGTCAAAGTCTGTACGTTCTTGTCCATTCATTGCATGAACTAAGTGGCCAGTAAAGTTGTAGCAATAACAAAAAAAAGATACAGATGCTGACATTTATATATGCAGAGGGGAAAACATTATTTATGTGTCTAATGGTATGCATTCTGTTCTGCTGTCTGTGTAGTCAGAAACCAAAAAAAAAATAAAAGCTACTACATAATGATGGTTGTTCCTAATGTAGAGGTGTGAGTGGTCGAGTACATGGTCCTAGCAGCAGCTGGTGGTGTTCCACCCAGGGAGGGTTCTCCAGAGCTGCTGACTGTGTAGGGTGAGCAGAAGCAGGTTACCATGTAGCATAACCTGCATTAATTCCCTTTGATAATGAGGAAAAGGTAGGTCAAGGGGAGTTGGGAGCAGGCATCATACGGCCTTCCAGTCCCAGGCCTCACATGACTTGCTGTCAGCCATGAAAGCACTAGGCAGGATGGTCATGCCGTTGCTTAACAGTCTGGTGAAGGGCCAGATAATGTGATTGGTGGTGACTGTGGGCTGTGGATAAGGGTGGGATGCAGATAAAGCTGGGAAAGCGTGTACTAGGTGGGCCTGCACGGCACCAAGGTTTGTAGGACACACAAGAGCATCTCAGTGTGCCCAAGTTGATGTGACCAGCATAGAAAGCTATCAGAAGTGCATGACAAAGGCAAAAGTAAGACTAGACAATTAGCATTACCCCCAGAGACATAGCCCACACTCTTGTACCCAAGTTTCCGGCTGTATACAGAACAGTCCCACTGTCTCCAAAAGCCAATGGATGTTTAATCTGAATAATGCCTGAATACAGACTCAGTAAGGCTTCTAGATTGTGGGCAAATACTAAATAGCATTCCCCCTCCTGCCCCCAGTTGCTTCCTCTTACAGATAGAAGAAATGCACTCTGAATATCTTAGCAGGCTTTAACAGCTTCGTTTGTAACATAACATTTCCTCAGATACAATAGGTAATTTCACTGGTATTCAGACTTTCCTGGTGCAAAGGAAGCATTTAATTGCTCACATGTATTTTAATGGTTCTGGTTTTAACTGGCAACTCCATTAATGTCAAAATACTATACAGACATACAAAACAATTTTATAAGAAACCATTGGTCCTTAAAATGTTTAAAGACAATTTTCTAAAGCACAAATGGAAATTTTCGATTTTCTGAAAATCTCAAACTGCACCAGCTTACAAGACTAATTTAATTATCTTAAAAATATTAATTCTATTAAAAACAATGAAACTTGACTTCATGACTTACAGACATCTTGTCAGTACCCATATTTTTCCTGTATTAAAGGCTGAAATCATATGTTAATCATATTTCCCATGTTATCATCTGTATCTGATTATAAGGAAGAAATTCTTTACTCTGAGGGTGGTGAGGCAGTGGAACAGGTTGCCCAGAGAAGCTGTGGATGCCCCCTCCCTGGAAGTGTTCAAGGCCAGGCTGGATGGGGCTTTGAGCAACCTGGTCTAGTGGAAGGAGTTTCTGCATGAGGGGTTAGAACTAGATGATCTATGAGGTCTCTTCCCATTCGATGATTTTGTGATTCTATTTTAAATGCCTGCTTTAATTTTTTTGGACTGCTACATCACTGAAGCTCAACAATAACTTATAAGCAAACAACAAAATAATTTTAAGAATGCAATGAGAAACAAATTAAATTAGAGCAGGGCTTCTGCTGTGACCGTAATTCAGTTTCTCACTGAGTGTGATCAGTTTTTCCCCTCTTGGAGAAGAGTGCAATGAACAGGACCTGCCATCCCCTCCTGAACAGATGTAGGGCTGGTTGAGCAAATTGTTTCTGGTGATGGTTGCTTTGGCTCACCAAATATCTTAGGACACAGGAATCTGCTAATTACAAAACCAGCAAATAGTTGCACTGGTGATCCTTTCTTCAGCGTTAGAAAGGGTCTATCAGTGTTACCACGTGTTTTGGTTTGGCCTGGATAAATGCCAGGTTCCCACCAAATCCACTCTATCACTCCCCATCCTCAGCTGGACAGGGGAGAGGAAATATGATGAAAGGCTCGAGGGTCGAGACAAGGACAGGGAGAGATCACTCAGCAATTGCCGTCACAGACAAAACAGATTGAACTTGCGGAGAAAAGGAAGTTTAATTTATCACCAATCAAATCAGAGTAGCATAGTAAGAAATAACACTAAATCCTAAATCACCTTCCCTCCCCACCCCTCCCTTCTTCCTGGGCGCAACTTCACTCCTGTTTCTCTCCCTCCTCCCCCCAAGGGGCACAAGGGGTTGGGGAACGGGGATTATGGTCAGTTCATCACACATTGTCTCCGCTGCTCCTTCCTCCTCAAGGGGAGGATTCCTTACACTCTGCCCCTGCTCCAGTGTGAAGATTCCTCTCACGAGAGACAGTTCTGCACAAACTTCTCCAGCAGAAGTCCTTCCAACGGGCTGCAGTGCTTCACGAACTGCCCCAGCGTGGGTCCCTTCCACAGGGTGCAGTCTTTCAGGAACAGGCTGCTCCAGCGTGTGTGTCCATGGGGTCACAAGCCCTGCCAGCAAAGTGGCTCTGGCATAGGCTTCTCTCTCCACAGGTCCACAGGTCCTGGCAGGAGCCTGCTCCAGCGTGGGTTCCCCATGGGGTCACAGCCTCCTTCAGGCATCCACCTGCTCCTGTGTGGGGTACCTTCCACGGGCTACAGGTGGAAATCTGCTCCACCATGGACCTCCATGGACTGCGGGGGAGCAACATGCCTCACCACGGTCCTCAGCATGAGTTTCAAGAGAAGACTCTCTGCTCCGGCATCTCGAGCACCTCCTCCCCTCTCCTTCTTCACTGACCTTAGTGTCTGCAGAGTTGTTTCTTTCACATCATCTCGCTCTTCTCTCCCACTGCTGTTTCACTGCAGTTTTTTTTTCTTCCCCTTCTTAAATATGTTATCAAAGAGGTGCTACCACTGTCGCTGATGGGCTTGGCCTTGGCCAGCGGCAGGTGGGTCTTAGAGCTGGCTGGCACTGGCTTTATCAGACATTGGGGAAGCTTCTCTCAGCTTCTCACAGAAGCCACCCCTATAGCCCCTCCCCCACCAAAACCTTGCCACACAAACCTATAACAGCACCTATTGCTAGTTCCCTGCATTATACAGCACATGTAGACAAAGGCAGCAAAGACTTTCATTTACCTCAAGCTATGAAATAATTAAATGTGCAACAAGTTAAATCCCTCTGTGCTGGAGGGAGAGACAAAGGCAGTGGAAGGGCCAAAGGTGGGCAAGAGCTGGATAAGAGCTAGGCAGTCAAGCTGTCTCTTCTCAGCCTCAAAACTCATTCAGTTGTAAATCAGATGACCATTGTGCTACTTCTCCATTTCCTTTTCTTGGACAGAGTCAGAGAATCCAGGAGCATAAAGCAAAAGCTTAGCAAGCCAGGCTGCAAGCTGAGGTTTGTTTATCATGGCCATTACCATGAAGACTTTCAGCACTTACTGAAATGGTTTTCATGTACCCATGTGGCAGACATTTTTCAACCACAAGAGAAAATGCAAAACTTTTCTCAAACAGCATAAAATTCACAAACAGTACTTGAAAGGACGCAGTTTACAGTAGGCTGCATCTTGGTGACTGAGCTTGGCAGGAAAATTTTCTAATTCCATTGAAATGTAACTTCTACTCCATAAAACACACTTCAACAATATCATTTTCTTTTTAGAAGAAGAGAGTATTCAGAAGAGATTCAAGATGTAGAGGGCAACATAATACAAGATGGGATAGGCATTGTACATGGAAGCCTGCCTCATAAACGCAATCAATGGGACTATGCAAAAAGACATAAAGTAAACAGAGAGATTGCTAGAAAGGTTCTAGAAGAGAAAAGGAAACTTAGATCAATAGGATGAAAAGGGAGGCCAGCTTCAGCTGTGCCAAAGGGAAGACATTTAAGGCTCAAGAAGGTCAAGCTGTAGCAAAGCTACCATAGTCAGGATAAGAGATTATGGGCACCTATAAATAAATGATGATCTAAGAATGGCCTAATAGGATGTGAAGGGTGAAGGGAGGGCTTGATTTCAATTCAGCTGGAAAATTTTAAGATTGCAGTAATAACTCCAAAATCCACTTCAAAACTGAAGTGCAAATGGAGCGATACATTATTCATTTCCCTCTTTTCCTGTGTTTCTCTTTTTTTCCCCACTGTGCTGCCAGTGTCTGTGAGTTCACTTTCGATGCATCCTTCTCTTCCAGCAATGATTCTTCTATTTCTATCCTCTTTCTTCCTCCCTAATTTTCCCAGGTTCTTTCCTTCCTTCTGTTTTTTTTCTAGCTTCCTTCTGCTTTTTTTCTAGCTTCCTGCTATCTACTTTTCCCTATTCTCTTGCTTAGTCCCATGTCCCTTTTTACCATCTCAATTTTAGTGATTTCTTACAGTTAAAAACCGTATGTTAGGTTCACCACTGACTACTCCTGTTTTTAAATGCAACTCCTCTGACTTCAGCAGCCAGCAGCATTTCATTGGCATGATGCTAGAATAGCAGCGCAGGTAGGGAAGGGAATTGGACTCCCTTATTTACAGTGATTAAAATCACAGACTCAGTAAGGCTTAAAAAGAGTTGAAGATCTGCAGTTAGCTCTGCAGTTAGCTCTACATCATGGCCTTACACGTGTAGAGGTGTCTCCCCTCTCAGCTATGCCTGCAGCGCATGGGGTCAAGGTGCAGGAGGAACACTGCAGCTCGCAGCTGGGAGTACGTGTATGGCACCAAGAGACATCTCAAAGAGTGACTGACTTTGTTTCCCATGACACATTGCAAGCTGCGGCATTGCAGTAGAATCAGGGGGTAAATCAGGACACTCTTGACCATGAGCAAGGCTGTGTAATGTCTGGGGTTTGCCCAGACTTGTCTTCTTTTCCAGCCCTCAAAATCTTTCTGGATGTACGTTTGACATATGAAAGCTCTTTGATGACAAAATTGTTGGCTCTACTATACTTTGTTGTCACAGAGTGACATTGGACTGATACTTCTTTTAGCTGTTGTTGCACAGCGAAAAGATCATATGTGTTTTTGCAGCACAGATCCTAATATTGATCCTAACAACTGTCTATCAAAATGTTCCCTTGGCCAAAAGACCAAGAGTTGAATGCAGGGGTTAACAAAGAGGAAAACAAAAACAGTCCAGCTGTAAGCTGGGAATGGGTGTATCGCTGGCCCAAGGATGGCCCCAATCTAGTATTTGGATTATCCAACAGTGTCAGGCAGTGCCATAACCCTGCTTCCAGTTGTATGATGTGGCTTTTATGTGGGAACAACCCTTGAACTCCACTTAAGCTAAATGCAGATCAATAGTCAAAGACTAGCCAACCTGATCTAACACTTTCATGGGTGGTCCAAGTGATAAAAGCATTGAAATGACTGTGTGTGCCCTGCACAGTCACAGCACTCCTATGAACATGAGGAAAGACGAGATGGTTGGCCACCCCAAACACAGAATCTGCCTCTGACACAGTCACTAGCTGTTTGTGGCACAAAGGGTCACACAGTGACAAGGTGCTGCTACATAGCTGGAGAAGATGCCGTGCATCCACATGGAGGGGAAACCCGTGAAAAACCTAAAATACAGACAGCAAAACAGATTAAGTTATGTACATATATATATATTTTTAGCTATCAGAGTATTTTCTCTGGTTGCATTGCAAACTAGTTTCTTGGAATTTTTAGTACCATGACTGTAAGGCAGCACGTGCCAATACACTTGTCCTTACATAGTAAGTATTGCTGATAAACATAATTTCTACGTAAATGCTTCCTCTGGAAAAAGGGGTGATTTCTTCCTCTGCCTTTGTTACAATAATTTGTACCAACTGTTAACAATATTTTTTTAAGACGTCTGTCTTTTGAGCAGCATGTTGTCCTAGATGTGACACTGTCACAAAACGTGCTTAAATTAGGCACCCTATTTTCAAACCCAGCTTCTTAAACTTAATTGTGTAAATAAAACTGTGGTCAGTGAAACTTCTCACTGGTCCCAGTCAATTAGCATCAGTGGTGATGAGAAGTATCAGTTTTCCAGAAAATTAAGGCTCCATCAACATCATTCAGATTAGTCACTAATTAAAAATGTCAACGGTTGTTTTAATGATTTATTTTAATATCTGAATGTTAAAAGCAACATAAATGAGACATTTGCAGAACTAATACTCAATACCTAATGAACACTCAACTGCTGTCCGTCAGTTTATTAATAATTACCACATGCATAATTAGAGTTAAAAATTTATCTCTAGATTTGCAGCTTTATCTTGGGTTTCATAAACTGATTTACAAAAGGCCTGTAGCATATCATCAGTGTAAAAGCCTCCTTTGCCCTGAGCTCTGTAAGATTATTTTTAAATCCCTGAGAGCTTTTGTTGGTTAGCTGTTAGAGCATGTGGGAGGACAGGACCAAGTGTATAATTTTGGCAAATACAGCTGCCATTAGTTAAGCACAGAGCATGAATTAAAGTGACTATACTGCTGAAAATGTTCAGAGACTTTAAAAAAAAGCCTCAATTTTATATCAGTCAATTTAAATACATTAGTTTTGAGGGTTTTTTGCAATTTTTCATCACAGAAATTGAAGATATTTTATGCTCTTTCATATAGAAAAAGCACTCAATTATGTTAAATACATTATATATACACATTCCATATAAAAGCTATCTTCAGAATACATAGAGACTGCAAAACCAGCCAAAGTTAAATGTGCCTGCACAACCTCTTGCATATTCATTACATGCAGGCTTTTTGAACATAGACTTTCACGCTACTGTCTATAGAATATTTGAAACCTGTTTTCACTAGAAAAACCTTCCTGTGATACAGGAACAACCAGAGCAGCACACCATCCTAAAGCAAGTTTTTGACATTTTTACGCATCAGCTCTGCAGGTTTAGTGTGCTATCACGTTCCCAGCTGTCTGTTGCCTACTCTTTGCTGGGAGCTGTCACCACCCCTGTTTTGCAGGTAGGAAAACCAGGGGACCCTTCCCTGCTCCACTTGCTGCTGGCACGGCTGGTGGGTTCAGTCCACCCAGGGGTCTCGGTTCAGTACACCCAGATGGGTCAGAAGCGGTGGCATGATTATTTTCTTCTGCATGGCTGTGGACGTGGCAGGCAAACAATGAGCACCCTGGGTACAATAATATCTCCAATCAGTACAGCCCAGCTTGGACAAGGATGGATGTCCACAGCCTTGCTTACAGCAGCAAAATAGTATTTTTGCTGACATGGCTGCTACCAGTTCCCAGAACAGAATTAAGGAGTGTAGCACTTGTTAATCTGCTTTCTTTTTTTCCTTTCTTTAGCTTCATGTCTCAGTGGCGTCTTTGCCTGTATAAACCAAAAAATGACAGTGAAATACCAAGTGATTTTAGATCTAGACCCAACATTAGACTTTTGCCTTGAAGAGCCTCCAAAATTTTGAAAGTGATTACCATATGTATCACAAGTCTGCATTTAATAATCAATCTTTCTAAGAAGCAGTGATTAAGCTGTGGATCACGGGTCTGCCTTGTAAATCTTTTTAAAAAACAGAACTCAGCTCCTGAGGCAGAGCTAACGATTTACTTCTTGTACTTGCTTAACTGAATTTCTGGCTTTGATGTGGTGGGTATTCAGTTCCCTCTCGTACTGAGTCCTGGGAGTTCACATGCCTCCCATGATTACCACTGTAGAGATGTGGTCTGCATAGGCCTGCGGTGTAAGCAGCATCCCAGAAACATTGACATTCCCATGTCTGAAGTTCTTTTCTTAGCAAAATTCTCGCACCTTGGTTTATCTTAGAATCAAAGAGCTAGAAATCACAAGCTTGGTATCATTTTTTTGCCCCAGTGACTTGAGAGATTAGCTTTCATAAGAGGTAAGCATACCACAAATCTTTTCATATTTGTAATACTAGTCTTCTTTACAGTAGGTAAGTTCACCTTCCACAATTCTAATTCATTACGTTCACCTCTTCCTAAAGAATGATTCAAATTAGACAGTATGGTTCTGCAGTTTGATACCTATATTGAGAAGGTAGGCAACCCCTGTTCTTCCTTCATAACAGTTTCTTATTCCAGATACACATGAAAAACTTGAAATAAATCTTTAGTTCTTCCCTCCTGACCTTGATTATAGGACAAAAAAAAAAAGAATTCTAACCAGCTAGTCCTGTGTGACCCATTATAATAATTTTCAGCTTGGCTAATGTTGGTTGCTCACCTTTGAATGCACATTTCCACTGCTTTAATAGACATCCTATCATCTGGGAATGAAAGCTTTTCTTTAAAAAAGACAAAAAAAAAATCTTATTCAGATTTTCTACAAATTCTTTGACTACTGTAAGAAGAAATCCTCTTGGAAAGTAAACAATGACAGTGCCAGCTCTCCTGCTCCGTCCTGCCAACCTTTCAGTCATTTCTGTGAGACACAGAGAAATTTGATCTCTACAGTCTCTTCATTTTTTTTCCCTTCTTTAGAGTTGGCCGGCAAATCGGGTCAATTAACATAAATGGCAAAAGAGGCTGGACATCTGGGTAATGACACCAAATTAATTTTCCATAAACTTCCAAGTAACCAGATGGCAAATGATTCAAAGCCCTATCTTCAACAACCAGCTGTATAGTCCAGTTACCAGACTGGTGTTAGAAGTCAGCCTTTACAGCAAGAAATTTCACCTACATCTTTGCCAGTGACCTTTCATAAAATAAAAAGTTAAAATAAGAATTGCCACACTACAGGAAATTTATAAGGAGCATATCTGTAAATGAAGTATGGGCTATCAACAGTTAATTGTACAAAGACAGTACTTAACAAGAAACTGGTTACTACAGTGTACACATCTTACCTATGCAGGCCGTATATTCAAAACAGATTAATGTTAATTAAATGGTCCATCAAGCTGGAGTGTGCAAAATCAATGAGCACTGACAGCAGTATAATAGAGATAAATCTAAGACACTGCCAACTATGGAAGGAAAAGTTTAGACATTGCACATAAGCCATGGCATCCAAATTTTGATTTGGACCTCCTTACAGATTAAGTGTTTACTTTTGATGGGTATTAGGTTCAATTCACAGTATAGGTGGGGACCAACTTTCAATGTTAGTGGCTTTCAGACTGAGATGAGTACAAATCATGTCTACGGATCTCAGATATTTAGGCTGAATTTCTTCCCCCTAGAAGCGAGATGAAGCGTGACTCTTAGAAAGTGATCTAAATCTCATGCAAAAGCTTTCTGCTGAATGTTTACACTGAAATCAAAGTGACATTTGACTGAGCAACACCTATTCCTTAGTAATTCGTTATTTCAGCTCTCTTTGCAGAACATGCAAATTTAATTACCACAATTTTTATAGCATAGCATTGTTCCTACAGAAGGGATTTTGGTCCTTCTGTAACTTCCCCTCCCTGGTCTTTGTGTTAATAAATACACTAAAATGTCTTCCAGTTCCGAAACAAATCAAGGTTTTAAATCAAAATGTCATGGAGTATTAACTCCATACTTTATGGAATGCAAGTATTTTAGTTGTTTCTATTTAATACCAGCCTGACCTAGAAATCCTGTCTAACAGTTTCATCTCTTTTTCCTCAGAACTACTTGATAGCAGCATGTCAAGACAAAAAGGGAACAAAGTAGAGTTCATAAACCTCATCCTATCCAACATCAACTCTTCTTTCTGTAGCAACCCTGCTACAAGCATAGCACTGTGGTATAAACAGAGACCAGTGCATCCCTTGGTCGTGTATTGAGACAGCTAAATGACAGAGTAGGGAGAAATAGACTAGTAGCACTTAACATGTATGTTTCGTTACTTTTTTTCCCTTGACACTTTTCAGTCAGGACTGCTGCAAGGTGACTGGAAGCTTTGGAGAACTGTGAGAACACAAACACCTCACTGAAAGACTTTTCTCTGCCAGCTCCTTAATTCAGGTTCAGAAATTTCCTCTTTGAATGAATGACTACTATGAAAGTATCAGGCAGAGGGGAAGAGAAACCTTCTCTTAAAACATTACAAGCACTAAAATGAATGACGCCTGGTTTCTACAGGTTGTAAATTACTTCTGTCTTACTTGTCTAGAAAGATGCAAGCTCATCTGAAACTTCTTCTGTGGCCAGCTCATCTATGTACCATCCCTCTGCTGTTGATTACCTAGTGTCTAAAAGAGGATGAGCTCACCCAACGTATTTTCCTGAGGGCATGGATGGTATCTCCTTACTCTAACCAATCACCTGTTTTTACAGAGTGTAATTATCCCTGAGGGCTGATTTCCACAAGGACAATGAGCTCAAAAGTGATTAAGAAGGGAACCCACATCTGTATATTCTTGCACAAGGGCAGTAAGGATTCATTTCTGTGATAAGCCAAAACCAGAGCATTTTTTAGATACTGGTCCATCCATGCAGTTTCCCACAGTCAAAATTTATGAGAAACATTAGCCAGCTACTTTCAGTTGACTGGTTTGGTCACCAAAATAAAATAATAAATTTTTTTTGTCAAGAAAGTCAACTAAATAAAATAATAGTGTAGTAAAGGAGCCAAGGGAGGATTTATGGAGGTACATCCACACAGAAGAAACAAGTCATAGCACATCCTAGACAGAAGGCTAAGAAAAGACGATTTGAGTCACTCAGTCTCATCAACTCCACTACACATGACAAGCAGTTCTCTGTAATTCTCATAAAACCCTGATCCAGTTTGTGTACCCAACATTTCTTGGTGCTGTCACTCTCTTGTAGGAATTGCTCTTTCTTTATTTGTCCTGCAGAGCACCTTTTCTTCCTTTGTGGACTGATCAAGACTCCTACGATCATTCATTCAAGTGTTTTCTAAGCTCAAATAAGTTGATGTTACTTGTGTTCCACGAACAGACCAAATACCAAAACATTCTGAGAATTTGTTTGAAATGTTTTGGAAAAAAACAGAAAAGATCTTTCTTTCCCCTAATCAAAAAGAGACATTTCAGTATTTTCATATCAACATATTTAATTTTCTTGTATTGAAACCAACTGAAGAAAAGTTTATTGAAGGCCACGTGAAGTTGCAGCAACCTGTGATGTTGAAGTGCCTTGTGGGACCTGTCGCTCTAGAGCTCTCCCTCCTGCCTAAGGGTTAGGCAGCCTTTCCCACACCACATGATTGCCATGACAGTATGCCATAGTGCATCATGAGAGAGTTGTATAGGCAATAAGAAGCTCAGACCATAGAGGAAAGGAGGACCACAAAATATTTGCACAAATCCATGAATTCATCCATAACACCTAAAGGTTGAACTGACTTCAAATAAAAGGTTTTAGTGCTGTTCAAAAGATTTTAATTTAGATCAGATGTATTCAAGACAAGGCCTTTTTTAGCTTTCTTCTTAAAAAATGTGAAGTAGTGCCATTTGAAAAGCTGTCATCGCAGCTTCATGGTTTTGAGTAGAAACACCATTTTGGTGATTCCTCCACTATGCACTGAAATACGAGCCTGAGAATAAAGCCTTTTGATGGACAGTCCCTACATCTGCATTGCTGGAAGTTTTCTGAGCAGATTTCCCTATAAATCCCACTCTGCCTTTGCTACACAAGCAGCAAGCCCTGCTGGGACAGAATCGGAGAGAAACTTTTCTGCTTACCCTAAAAGCTGACCAAAAGCCAGCACCAAAAGCGTTTTGAATAGAGGTGTCAAAATAATTTGCACGTGAAGCTCATTTTTATGCAGCTGTTCTCAGCTGAGGTTCTCAGGTTCACATAAAAAACAAATCATAGACCTGTCCATAGCGCACAAGTTTGGCAGCTTGTGGTACTTCAAAAGGCCAATAGCAAATGTGCCTATTTATGTTTAAACGTAAATGGCAATGATGGAAATTCTTAGGGCCGTCCAGGGTAAAGTTGCAAGTTCCTGCCTCCTCTGTACCATATGAACTGATGAATGCCATTTCTGACCATTATTCAGGGATATGCTTAGAATATGTGTCTCACACAACCGCAACTTCAACACACCCTGCACTGTCAGTAGACTTGAAAGGCCAGTGCGGAGTTTAGCAGCTGGACACCAGGAATGATTTTATCTCCAAGACAGACGGCGAGCTGTCGGTGTGATAGGGAGGCATGGGGGGAATGGGGAGGGCTGCTCTGAGACAGTACACACGCAGACCCCGCGTGGAGGGGAGACCAGGCAGAAACTTCTCCCTCCGTGCTGAAGTGTGTCCAAAATAGAGCAATGAAGCTGGTGAAGGGTCTAGAGAACGAGCCTAATGAGGAAGGGAACTGGGGTTGTTCAGAGAACAGGAGGCTTAGGGGAGACCTTATTGCTGAACCTGAAAGGAGTTTGTAGCGAGGTGGATGTCAATCTCTTCTCCCAAGTAATAAGTGACAGGACGAGAGGAAACGGCCTCAAGTTGCACCGGGGGGGGGTTACACAGTATATTAGGAAAAATTTATTCATTGAAAGGGTTGTCAGGCACTGGCACAGGCTGCCCAGGGAAGTGGTGGAGTCACCATCCCTGGAGGCATTTGAAAGACATATAGACGTGGTGCTTAGTGACATGGCTTAGTGGTGGACTTGGCAGTGTTAGGTTTACAGTTGGACTGGATGATATTTAGGGTCTTTTCCAACCTAATTGATTATATGATTCTAAGAGAGCAGAAGTGGCTACGAAGAGAGCAAGAATATAGTGTCTCCTTTTTTCTCAGTCACATCTGGAAAATAAAACACATGAACCAAAAAACTGTGAACTTAACCAACAGTGCTTTGCTAAGGCTGCTGAAATTTCCAAGGAAAAGGACTGGGCTGTAAATCCCAGTCAAGTCAGGCTCCCCCTGCAAGCCCGACAGCTCTCATCAGAGCCCACCCATTACCTGGACTAACATGCCAGTTTGCTTTCCTTCCTGCAGTTCTGGAAGGAACCTATTTCTGAGTGATTTACACTCACAAAATACTGAATTAAAGATCCTTTTGGTTTCTAGGAATAACATCAAGATATAATCCTCAGGATACGAAGCTGAAACATGATCATCTATGCAACAGAAAATTATTGGGCAAGTGTAAGCTTGCCTTCTCAAGAAAATGATCTTTTACTAAACTTCCGAACAAAGAGACTGTCACACACAGGCTTGTAAATAGTTCATGTTGCAGTCTGCTGCCAAGCTACAGCATTGGTGGAAATCCAAAGGTTAATCACAAATTTGAAAGAATAATTCTGTTTTATTGATTGCATAGTGTTTGGGGAAATCGATAATTATCTACTAGTATACACATTAAATTATCTACTAGTTTACATATTTTTGTGAGAATTGTCAATGTGTATTAAATTATCTGTTGTTTTAATTAACAAAATATTTATGATGACAGAAGCTTTACTGAAACAACTAATCCTGAATCTAGAGTTGTTTTAGTATGCCAGAGAGATGAAAAGTGCACAGAAGAATTCAGGCTTCTCTATGGCTTGATTAAGTTCTTTCTTTATTGGTATCAGTAGAAGTTTATAAGCAGGAAAGAAATTATCTAAAAAATTAGGCTGTTGACAGTATTTTACAGCAATTTAATGTTTCTTTTTTTTTTTTATGAAACTGCTTTCCGGTGCTTGCATTTTGACTATATTTGACATTCCTGTGAGGTTTTCCAACTTTAAATCTCAGGCTGCTTCAGAGCATTAGTATTAGAATCATATGTGAATCATATATTATTAGAATCATTGTGAGGCTGCAGGTTGAATATTGTGTTCAGTTTTGGGCCCATCACTACAAGAAAGACACTGAGGTACTGGAGCATGTCCAGAGAAGAGCAATGAAGTTGGCGAAGGGTCCAGGGCACAAGTCTTGTGAGGAACGGCTGAGGGAACTGGGGCTGTTTAGGCTGGAGGAGGCTAAGGGGAGACCTTATCGCTCTCTACAACTGCCTGAAAGGAGGTTGTAGAGAGGTGGATGTTGCTGTCTTTTCCCAGATAACAAGTGATAGGGTGAGAGGGTGAGAGGAAACGGCCTCAAGATGGACCAGGGAAGGTTTAGATTGGATATTAGGAAAAATTTCTCCACTGCAAGGGTTGCTAAGCTTTGAAACAGACTGCCAGGGAAGTGGTTAAGTCACCATCCCCAGAGGTATTTAAAACACCTGCTGATGTGGCACTTAGGGACATGGTTTAGTAGTGGACTTGTTAGTGTTAGGTTTATGGTTGGACTCGATGATCTGAAAGGTCTTTTCCAACCTAAATGATTCTTTGATTCAGTATTTTATTTTAAAGCAAAAAAACATTATTTTACTGATATGTTAACTTATATGAAGTTATATTAGTGTGGACAAACTGATTTTGGACAAAATAAACAACATTTTAAAAATATGTCAGAATTACTTACATTAGGAGTTTGTAAATTAAGGGGGTTTTGTTTCAGAAAAGTTTTTGTGGAGAATTACTTTTTATTTATTAATGAAATGGAAAACATCATAGAAGGAGCAACACTCTGTTAAGCCTCTAACATCTCATGGAATGAGGATCCTGCATTCTAACCTGCTCTTATTTTTTCCATCAGATATATACAAATGACTGAAAAATGATGATATTTTCGCTTAAGCTAAAGGATGGGCACATTGAAAGTTGAAATTGTGTTTTTCTTGGACATTCTAACAACTCAAGATTCCCCAAATTTAAAGAAAACCTCCAATTCCATCCCCCTCTGCCCAAATATCTAATAAAAAGTCAGTTCTGATATACCTAAAGTAAACTTATGAAAGAGTTATAGTTTAAAGTTAAAATGATAAAAATTAAGTGTGTTCCTGAAGATGGCTTCACTACTTAGGTCAGAAAACAGTTCTTGGGTATTTATTGAGATGTTTGAGGAGCCAACATATATAATAACCAAGAAACTTGTACTAAATGAAGAAAAGACTAGAGATATCAATGTTTCACTAAGATGACATGAAGAGTTTAGCTGACGTCTAGAATAAACAGTGGCGGTTTCTCCGTCTTTGATGAGCTTTGGAAAAACCCAGGTTCATCACTGTTTGTCCCATGCAAAAGTAAATGTAAAGTAAATTTCTATAGGAAGAGTTTCAGTTAGCTGTAATCATCAGCCAAAATGTCAGCAACCTAGACCCATCCTGAGGTGATCTACAAAGACACTGACCCCCCCCCCAACCCTTCGTAGGTTTTCTTCTCAAAAATGTTGACTCTCCTTTAGTAGGGTATAACTTTCTAATCTCTTTCTGAACCACTTTGAAAGTATTAATAATGCCCTGTAATTTTAAGAAATAATTCCTGTTCCTAAAAGGTGAGAAGATTCAGGTGTCAGCCTTTAGGGACCCTTGAAAACATATTATTATATTCAGGAAAAATATCCCTAATCTTGCACACAGAGAAAAAGCCTTAGAAGAGATTAGGAAATACCAGTGTTCTTTGTCAGTAAGTACATAATTCGTTCACTTTAGTTACTGCTAATCTTTTTTCTTTACTTTTTTAGAACTGACCTGGTGTGTCAAATTTACATACATTTCAACAGAAGTGCGTTTTCTAGTCATACAGAAAAGATCAGCCATATAGCATGGTCCTTAAGAACAGCAAACTGCTTTTAAATCCTACAAAGCAAAGGTTTAGAACTATGCTAAGTGATCTTTTTATATAATTGCTAATAAGAACATTAGCACTCTTCCTACACTAAAAATATCAATTAATCTCTTAAAGAGAAGTCAGAGTTAATGTATCATTAGATCAACAGTGCTGATTTCAGGAAGTTTTTGTTATGCATATACATTTTAGAAAAAAAAACCAGACTGAAATAAATTTTGGTTTTTAAGCATTCTTTTGCATATGCTTATCATTATTAAGTTTTTTTAATCACTCTTTCCCCAGCCACACCAGAGGAGTGGTAGTAAACCAACTCATCACACTGAAGGAAGTATAATTTATTAGGGTCTCTGCAGCAACCACTGCACAAAATATCTGCTTAAAGGTTGAAAAGAAAATAATAAAGAAAAGGCTTTCTGTGCAGCAAAGAATAACCCAAAACTAGAAGAGAGATCAGCTGGATTGCCATGATTACCATGTTATTAAAGGCTTGGGTTTACCATTAGAAAATCTAGAGTCAATTTTTGTATTTACCTATTCCCTTCATGTTTCTGTGCTGTAACTCTGCAATGTCAGATTAAAGGAAAGTACTGTGCTACTTAAGCAGCTAATATGTTGGGAAGGGACTGTTTCTCCCCGTGCTTCTGTACTGTTGCTACACAAGAGGATTCTCTGATGTGACTTGGCACTGTGGTAACACACATTAAAACCCCCACAGAAATATTTATACAGGCTTTAAGATTTCAAAACAGAACTGTTGTGCGTTAGGTAGGGGGTAGGGGTACTCCGTAGCAAAATGGAAATGAACTGGCTACACAAGCACAAGAAGCCACCAGAACAAAGGTTATCCTGACTCCGTGTTGCTGTTTTGGACTGAGGTGTGCCCATCCCTGTCACACAGAGAGGAAAAGACCGTCTGTGTAGAAGAGTGTTCAACAGCTGGAAATGACTTCAAATCTCACAAGGCACAAACTAATATTATGTGTTTAGTTTTTTTCCCCCAATAACAGTTTAAAAGGCAGTTTAAAAGCCGGTGTGCCCGCCATTTCGGCCATTTCGGCGAAGCTACTGAAGGCAAAGGGTTCTGGAGCAGAGGCTCGCGCCGAGGGACCCTTTCTCCGGTGGCAAAACCGCAGCGGCGAGGCGGCAAAAAGCGCCGAGAGAGAGAGGAGACCCCAGCCTCCCCCCTCAGCGGGAAAGCGGGAAGTGCCAACGAGCAGCAGCTCTGACTCAGCGGGGGCGGAGTCGAGTGTGACAGCGGCCAAACCCCCTCAGGGATAAGAGCAGCCCCCAGGGAGCGCGAGCG
>Ga0065711_1031009_pt1 | contig 30803 bp, 19 predicted proteins | sample Hoacrofraction12_FD_59098 | JGI IMG/M metagenome (GOLD analysis project Ga0065711, IMG submission 59098) | Hoatzin crop microbial communities from Cojedes, Venezuela - Epithelial fraction 12 v2 (version 2) | ecosystem: Host-associated > Birds > Digestive system > Esophagus > Crop | place... | reverse complement strand
CCCCCCCCCCCCCAATTTAATAAATCTCTGAAAACCTCTGAAAATCTGTGCTTGTGTACAAAAGCTAACACAAATGTATTCACCCTGGGGAATCTGGAAGGGAAACAGTAGTTTGGCCAAACAATTCATCTTTATAATATTGATTCCATCAAAGCAGCATAAATGGAAGAAAAGCCTTTAAGTACCAAAGTGCTGCCTCCTTTTGATATAATAAGCACATGTTTTAGGGAAATGTGGTACCCTGGGACCCGCCTGCTTTCCAGACTTCTGGCAAGTCAGCTGATGGGCTCAGATGAAACTGTTTAAATGACAGTGGCCTGAAAATACTGCAGCCTTTTGCTTTTGCATACCCAATTACACAGCAGGATGAGAGTCACGAGAAAAGGTCAGGCATGTCCTAATCACTCTGAGTTACTCAGGTGTTCAAGGACACAAGCTGTCTTAGAAAAGCATTGGTACAAAATTGTGTGGGAGCAGCATGGACGTCCTGATGCTATCTTCTACAGCTTAGTCTCTTGCCTCTCCTTGCATTGTCTTTTTGCTGCAGGTGGGTGTTCAGCTTGAATTTCCAAGCAAGCGACAGCTCCAGGCATTGCTGCAGGACACACCACACATTCACTTCTTGGAGAAGGAGCCAGCTGGCTGCGGCTTGCAGCACACCGCACACCCAGATGAAATTGGCCATTAGATGTGGCCAGCTGACTGTAGAAACTATGCCTAGAAATGGAACAAATGGCTGTCCTCTGCTCCTCCGGACCCTCACCTTGAGCCATGCTGGCTGTGCTGGATCCCTGCTAGGTCCAGAGAGTGATCCCACTTCGGCAAGGTCTGGGCGGGGACGGGGATAAGAGCCTTCTCCGGCAAGCAGGGGCCCTACAGACCCCACATGCTCTTGACTGAACAGGCAGAGTTGGCTCAGTAGTGATGAGAGAAGCATCCTCTTTCATGCGATTTTTGCAATATTTTGTAAGCCCTGCCCCAGCCCTGCACCCAGGGTAATTTCCAAGCACAGGCTCTCATGCTGTTGCTGCCTTGGTCTTGATTTTTGACCTGTATGACTTCCTCCTAACCTTGCCCTGCTACCTCAGTTGCTGGCATTTGCCCAGATTTCTTCACAGCAATGATGATCAGAATGGCCCTCTCTGCCCTATGCTGTGAGTCCAGTGGGGCAAGACAGCCCATCCCACACATCCCACTTGGCCACACTCGCTGCCATCTGTACCCTTCTGTTTTCCCAGTTAATCTTATTTGCCTTGCCAGTGCCAAAGCAAACACAGCAGAGGCACCTCACTGCAAAGACACTCCTCCTGCCACGTGCTTTCATAGCTGTCTCCTCATAGCCTTTGCTGGAGCTTGGTGGCCCACTGGCTTCCTTCAAAGACATGCCAGATGTAATGGTGCTGCTGCTCGTCTTACACCTGCCTGAGCAGCCGGTCAGGTCATAAGATGGATATCATCCACCTGACATCTCCAAATGCCAACCTCTTCTCCATCCTACTTCCACCTCCTACCAACACCTTCTGTCCTGTCTCATCACGTGCTTTTTCCTTACAGCAGGGCTAATCCATCCTTCCTTCTCCATGGCCCTCAGTTCTCTCTGTTTCTGCCTAAATTCCTCTTCTCCCGGACTTGGTAGCTTTTACGGTTATCCCTCAGACCAGCCTGGCTCTCTTCCCGCTCCTCTCGTTTCCGCTTAGTCAGCTCCTTCTGAGTTGAGGTGACCTCCTTGTCCTCCTAGACAGGTTGTCTTTCTACCTGAGTCACAGGTTTCCTTTTCATGTCCTCTGCCTTTGGGGTTCAGCCACTGGTTTTGTGAGCTTCAGGCTACCGGTTCCTTTGACTCATCTGCTCATTTTCTCACGTCCCTTGAAATTCATACCCTTAATCACTATTCCTGACTAGCTTCCTTCACTTCACTTTCAAAAAGTAGGTTAGCTTGTGCTAGAGTCAAAACCACACCTTCTGTTGAGATAAAAAACAGGAAAGCTCTTATTCAGCACACACAAAAAAGATTATTCTCAATGCATTCTAAAATTGAAAAAGAAAAAGAACATCTTTTTTCTGAAGTAAACGGAAGATGATGGCACACAATGCAAAAAGAAAAGGAAGGATGCTAAAACTGAAAATGAGAGATCTCATTACAGATGAGTTGTCTGGACAGTACAGTGTCTACCTTCTGCAGGGGTAAAATGTGTCTTAAGATGAAGATCATGAACTAACCAGCAGAAGATAAAAACTTCTCATGATGACAAATACCAGCTGCTATCAATAGCATATAAAGGACTGAAAATAAGGGTGATAAGCAGCATTGATTTTGTGCCTGACCCTGCTTTTACCAAAGTCCATAACGAAACCACGGTCAAAATCAATAGCAAAAGTGGTTGGAAACCACAAGACAGCTTTGATCAGGTTGCATCTCTTTGGCTTTGATTTTCAGTTTGAGGTTACTCAAACTGTGTTTCTTGATGTTTTTCAGTTCAGCCTTCTTAAAAAGATACGCAGGAGCCCCTTTGTGCTGTGACACCCCAATGTTTACATTTCCACAGATACTTAAAAAAAAAAAAGGCGAAGTAAACTTTGAGCAATAAGTTATTACTTCTTTTGCTGCTCTTCTGTTTGTCTAACTATCTGCCTGAGGATATACGTGGGTGGATGGCTCTTTTTCAGTCATTTTCCTGACATTTCCCTCCTGCCTCTGCAGCCCAGCAGTGCTGCCTACGTCACGGGCAGAGGAGCACCACGCAGGAGCACTGTGAGGCAGGCGGCAATTTATTTGCTCAGGTATCACTCTCATTGCCAAGAGAAACTTTAACCCTGGGTAGGTGTGGGCCACATCACCTCCTTTGTGGACGTACCAGGAACCAGATGGCTTACGACAGGAAGAGAGACTGTGATGTTTGCAATAAGGGTCCAGAACGTGGCAGCCCTTCTCTCACTGATGAATTATTTGGGGATTCCATGATTGGTATTTTTGATGAGGATACATAGTAAGGTAAGCTTTGTAGGCTACATTTCTGACATTTTTTTTCCACAGAATTCAAGCAGTTTTTCCAAGATTATGTGTATTGACAAATGTGTCAACGCAGCCTATTGCTCGGGTGCTTCAAGAAAGACAAGTGTTAGCTCCCAGAGTTTTGGCAGTGTCATTGGTAGCTTGTAGCAAGAGAGCCTGGAATTTGGAAGAGGAGCTGCAGTAACCCTTCAGCTGTGGGGTGCCTCTGTCCTCTCTACAGCCGATACAGGAGGGCAGATACCCTGCATACACCATCCAGCTCCCTGCATTCACTGAACACATCGTCAGCAATTTCCATGCCAAAAACCAAGATAAGAGGTTACTCCCCACTCATTGCATGGCCAAGGTCATTATCCAGGTTAAAAGACCTGGTTGAAAGACCAAGGACTTTCAGCGCAGGTTGTTCTGAGCCATGTCTCAAAGCAGCTACCTTGTAGGTTTGGAGAGACCCTTCAGCAGATATTTTTCAGTCAGATCTTTCCTGCTGTTGAATTCTTTAGTCTGGAAGCGAAAACAATCAGTGCTGAAGAGCATCAACATCAGCCAAACCCTGTATTATATGTTAGAATAACAGCCTCATTCAATTAATAGCAGTAAAAGCAGTGAAGTGTAGAGGTGTAGAAATTTAAATGTAGAAACTCTGAGCCACCTTTTTTTTCCCCACTCACCAAAAAGAAATGAAATCTCTGGGGTTTTCTTCCTTCATCAATTGTTTCTCTGTGAACCAAAATGAAGCATTTTTGTGCTGGGGTGCAAATGAAAAGAAAGGAAAGGCTTGTTTCACGTCACAGTGGTGATTTCGGTTATGTCTATCAAGTAGCTCAGAGCTTCACAAAGACCTGTTGCTTCTGTTGTCCTTTTTGTCTGAAAGGATTTGAACTGCTCAGGGAAAATACCCAGACTCCTGCATATTTTGGGCCACAAAGGGAACTTCTCCTAATTACACTTTGTAGAAATAATCATATGGCAGCAGGAACTGATACCGTCAAGACCCATTTGCTGTAATCTTCAGGCGGAGTTAGATAGACTTACGCCATCCTTTTACTCTCTGGATCAAAAGACCAGGAACTAGGATGGAAACTTTCTGCACCAAAATGATCACTTTTTGTGAAGTTACTGTTTGGCCAAGAAGCATAATTTCTCTAGATCGCTTCTCTGCCTCCACTTGGCAGGCACCCTGAGACAGCAGGGCAGTGGGGATAGGGGAGGACAAGGTAAACGGCACTTCTGTTTTCTCCTGCGCCTACATTGTAACTGCTCCAGCTGGAGACTGGGAAAGATTGGGTCTTTTCCTCTCCAAATGAAAGAGAAGCACCATTTCTACCATAAGCCAAAAAGTAAGCATTCATCATTTAAAACAACAACAAAAAGCAGTATGAAATATCAAGAGGCAGATCTTCATGTCCGGCACTGGAGGGCTGTTTTTTCTCCTGTGGATTCCCTCCAAGTCCTCCCCAAACCCGTGCAGCTGCCCTGTGGGGACACCTCGTGGTTCAGGTCCCACCTTTGGTTTGGGTGCAGGTGACAGCCTTCAGGGAAACAGCTCCTCTTCATTGCCCTACGATCTGTGCAAAATATTTTAACTGCCAGTGTGCCAGCTGGGAGGTGAAACATGAAGACATATTTGGAGGTGGGAGTTGAGGGGACAATTCTAACCTATAATTTCCATCAAACACCCACTCTTTTCGCAATGACTTTTTTAGCAGCTAGTGCCCATTTCAAAGAAAACCCAGAATGTTGCCAGAGAGATTTGGTGTCCCTGAGTATTCATCACTTTTAGATCAAATCAACAGCCAGGAGATTGAGGAAGCAATGGTTTCCTTTTACTTGGCACTCGCTAGCCCGTGTCTGGATACTGCATCCAGTTTTGGGACCACCAATACAATTGCAATGTCAATAAACTAGAGAGAGCTCAGAGAAGACCACCAAGATGGTGTACGAGGAAAGGCTGAGGGACTGAGCTTGTTCATCTTGGAGAAGAGGGGGCTTCAGGGGCACCTCAATGTGGTCTTCACACACCTCCAAGCAGACGGCTGGGAAGACAGAGTCAGGCTCTTCACACTGGTGCACAGCAGATGAGCGATTACAGACATGAATTGAAAGAGGGGAGTTTCTCACTAGGTACTAGAGGAAAAAATATCAAAATGAAGTTAAATAAGTACCAGTGCAGGTTGCCTAGAAAAGCTGTCCAGTGCCCATCCTCGTTTCAAGTCCCGACAGGATAAATCCCTTAACAACCTGGTCTGATCTTGCTGTCAGCCTTTCTCTGAGCAGGGGTTAGACGAGGGACCTCCTGAGGTCTAACTAGACTAATCATCTGATACCAGCCGTTGTTTTTATGAGACGTCTCTGCTCCCTGCACAAAACCTCTTTAACTACAAAGCCTTTACAGGCATTTTTCTCATGGGTATAACATTGCATGACCAAGTTAGGTGCAGTGTGAGTCTGCTTACTGGCTTCACAGAGGACAGATGGGTCCAAGGCCGGTCCCAGATGCCTGATGAGCCTTGGCCTGAGCCAACTAGAAGTGCAGTCTGTGATCATCCAAGGCATTAAGAGACCATCATGCTCATAAATTAATCTTCTGAGGGTGGAACCAGAGTTGTCTGCCCATACATCTGCAGCTGATCTGTTGTACACATCAAGAGCTTGTCCTTGTCGTCACTACATCATTGTCTCAAGCAGGAACCCCCATCCCTTAGTCTAGCTTATTACCTCAGCCTAAAGCAAACAAGCCATGCATTCACTTCACCAGCGCTCTGCTGCAATGCCACCATTTCCCTGTGCGTCACACAGCTTCCAGGAGGTGGCCCAGCCAGGTGACAATGTGTAAACTGAGCCTTTGCAGTGGAGGTCACTTTCTGTCTCTCTGCATGACCTCAAAGTCCTTCTATTCCTGATGTTTCTTCCACACAGATTTACATTTCCTTTTTTATTAAACCAGGTTACTTATTTGGAAAAAACATGGATTTCTTCATTCTGTGAAGACCTCCATGCCTAACAGAGTCTGATTTTCCCAAATGCATCACTGGGTGTAATAAAAGAGGTTGTCCCTCCCTGCAGATTTTGCTTTGCCTACAGACTGAGATACTGCCTGGACATCTGGACAGCCAAGTACAAAGATAGCAACTATTTTTGCCACTGTTTACTTAGGTTCTTATGCATGTTTGTAACACATAACTAATTTAACTGAGTGCTTCTACAGGAACATCCAGAAATTATCTCCTCACCAAGGTGACCAGGTGGCCTCACGGCAAGAAAGTCTCAGGAAAGGCAAAAGCAGGCTGTGATAAGGACTAGCTTCCCTCCTGTGCTGTAAAGCAGCTTGTGCCTCTTCTGCTCGATGAAGACAACCTCCAGCAGACACGCAGTGATGGGAAAAGGACAAGGAGCTTGTCTGCACCTCGGGCCTCACCACCCTCCTGTGCTACTCTTTCTTTTTGCCACTTTCTCTCGTCGTAGGCATGACAACAGGACAGGTCACCGTGTTCAGTGCAAAGACTAGGTGGCAACACGCATGCCGGTGTGCCACCACTGTGGAGAGGACAGGTGTCTCACCATGGCTGGACCATGGGGTTCCCCACTGCCCGTGCACCCCAGAGCAGGAGGCGCCGGCTGCCCTACCACAGCATGTGGGTGCTCTCCCATTCTCCTCCTGGTTTATGCCTAGAAACTCTTCAAGCAAATTGGCTTTTTTACCTTCACCATTAGCACACTGCTTTTGTGGTAGAGGTAGTGTGGGGATGCGGAGGTCAACAACATGGTGCAGCTAAACCCCATAAATTCCAAGTGTTCATCCATCACATTCAACCTTACAGTGTCCTGTCTGCTCAAAGCAACTTCCAGCATTTCTAGCTTCGTTAAGTAAATCGTCAAGGTACTTGCATGACTGTCTCCATGCACATTAGAATGGAGTGACACATGCACCACATCAGCACAGACACACAGCTAGAAATGACAAGGCTCCTTCTCCTACAGCTCCCATGTCCTGCACACCCTTCGGGCCCCCTGCAGCCCTGAGAAGTTGCCCCAAGTTGCCAGTAAGCTAGGAAATCTCCATGGAATTGGTAGAGCACATGATTTCTTCTAATCTGCTGCTCACCAGCTGAAAGGAGGGAGACTTGAAGACGGATGGAGGAAGAAAAAAAGGAGTGCAGGTCATACTGCTGAGCCCACCTTCCACATGAGAAAGCAGCACCTAAGAAAGTGGAGGAAATATGGAAGGACCTTGATCCAGGCACATCGGCAAAAGCAACACCTTGTTCAAGTGGCAAAGCCCCCAAGATGACCCAAAAGCAGGGAGTGAGGAGTGACACCACCAAAGTGAGTCCTGGGATGTCACCAAGGATCTGGGGAGCAAAACTTGGTCTTTGTTGACTCAGATAACTCCACTGGCATATAATGCAGAAGACCTGAGTGCCAGACCCACATGTGTGGTAAGTAATTACAGAATCAGACCCAGGAGCATGTGTGGGATGACTGAAAGACAAACAGACAGACGGCACCCTGCTATTAAAGAAAACAAAGCTCTGAGGGTGAGACTTTGGGAATCTGATTGAGAGCAGAGGGATGGGAGGCTGGGGAGGGAGAAGAAGAAAGCCTTAGAAAAGCCATCCTGATGTGCTGCTTTCCCAAGGGGCTGAAATCAAAGAGGATTTCTTCTCAGCAGAAGGAAGTCCAGCGAACAGCCAGCTCCTCACCACAAACCTGATAACGGCACTCCAGGAAATCATTCCCTTTCCAGGGGGAGAGGCAAAGGCAACCCCAGCGAGTGACACTTCGTGCAAAATTTTCTGCTTTCCTAAGCAGAGAAGCTGAATGCAAGCAAAATGTGTCAACTTCTGCCACTCTTTGCAAGTAAATAGGTGCATCTCATTCATTACAAGATGCTAGAAAATAGGGGAAATGTTGCGTGCTGCAGTTGCTGTGAAAACGTTCATTGACAACGATGAACCAGCTCCATCAGACAGGACTCACAATCATGATCTTGCTTGGATGCTGCCGAAACTCACCTGGCACACAGATGGACACACATACATATGTATATGTCTGCCCATGTGCTTACGCATCTTGTTTTCACCAGACAATCTCAGCAGTGTTGCTGGTAGGTAGCCCCAGGAGCTGGAGCGGGAGGAAGAAATGAGCAGATAATTAATTATTCAGCAATTGGTGAAGCCCTGGAGGCCTTCACTGTCTGCCCCACACCTCCTTCAAGGGCGGCCAGCTCCCTTTACGGGTCAGCCACTGCCTTTCGCAGTCTGCATTTTAGTGCAAACCTGCCTTAATTGGGCAAGCAGTGGGAAGCTCCAACACAGGCAGAAAACAAATGAAAAGAGGGGAAATAAGATTTGAAGTGTCAAAGCTTAGTCCACCAGTCTGGCCTAGACACTAGTCATGGCTGCGAGAGCTCAACGATGTCAAGGTGCAGCTACTGAGCCTAACCCTACTTGGATATCTGGCCCATCTCAGGCTTGTTAGCAAACACATTAAGCAGGCTCGGAAGAGTATTTTTGTTTTTAATATTTTATTAGCAACTTCTTTTATTATTTTCTATTTTTAACATATTCTATTTTTCTATTATTTTATATTTTATTAGAGGTGCTCTGCTCTGTCAGATGTGACTGGTCACAGCAGGGCTTTGCCAAGGACCTCAGTTGCCTCCCCTTGCTCCGAGCAGTGATACTGGCAGAACAAGGGCAGGAGTGGCGAAACACCCTCAGATACCATCCAGCCCCACCATCCCATGTTTTGTGTCTCACACCTCCGTTTAACCCTCACCCTCTCTGCCCAGTACGATGCTTGTCACGAGGAGGTGTATAATGTAGTCCATTTACTCACAGATCAGCTGTCAAAAACTTGGAGACCTTTAAGGATTGGTGTCCCCGCGGCTGTGGCAACAGGCTTGCCTGAATTCTGCTGCCAGGCAGAAACTGGAGCCGTTCAGCTGATTCGGCTTCAGTGAAGGGTGTGTGTGCCTGAGAGACAATGAAATAAGTTTTCTTCTTTTGCCCCACCGTGGGAGAAGGGGATATAAAAAAGGGAGGAAGGGATGGCATTTTATAAACTTCTCATTGTGCATGGAAAGCCAGCAGAGGCAGAGGTCGATTCTGCCCTACAGAAGGACAATGTCCTCTTCATGGCACAGCACAGTACACGGCTGCAGGAGTGCTGGGAAGGTATGCACATGCACTGCGCTGGACAGAGATGGAGAAACAGAAACAGACACAAACATGCTGCGACTACTCATCTGAGCGAACAATTGGCTGCTGACAAGCAAGATGACAAAGCCTTGTTGTATTTTCGTAATAGAAAGCTCATGCAAAAATTTAGAGATATTGCTACAGAGCTTCAGGAAACTTGTGATAATCTGGCAGAATAAGATCCTAATTTTTTTTTCAGGTATCCACATGGATTTGGTGTAGGGAGTACATAAATTTCAGATGGGTTCTGCTTGGACATCAGATACAGGATTTAAACCAGAATAAATACAGGATGCATATGTGAGAGAAGCCTTCCTAGGTAAAGTGTAAGTGGCTGAGTTAGAAACCCCAAAACTTTCAGGTGCTCCAACAAGCCCTTAAATGGCAGCGCTTGGCCACTGCCCCCTCCTGCTGACCAGGGCAGGTGATTCCCATTAACACCAGTGCAACTCCACAGCGGAGGCTGAGACGGTGCTGGGGAGGTGCTGCCAGTGGTTTGATTACGGGGAGCTGGTTTGTAGCAGCTGAGACCAAACAGTTCCTTACTGTTATCAACCCAAGCACTGGAGAGAAATTTAATTTATCCCACATACAGTTTCACAGCGATGCAGGTAGATAGGAGCATGGCTTACATGGAGCCTTTATTAACTATTTCTCTGTTTGTGCAAGGTGCAGATGAATTGCCTGGCGCTTGCCAAAACAGCCAACCTCATCCCCTGTGGCTTTGCAGAGAGAAATGGGAATGGCTGGTAACCCTCCAGCCAACTCCACCCATCCTCCAGGTATTTCCATTCAGAGATGTCAACAAGCCTAAAACCCGCAGAGGTGGCCTCTGGCTGGTCTCTACGTCGCTCGTCCCCTCTGTCTTCCCACAGGAAGGCAGAGCTTCGAGGGAGGCTCTCACTGTTTCTCAGGGGAAGCAGATGTTTATCATGGAGTGGGGTGCTCTACTCTGCAGGCATCAACATCACCACTACCACCAGTCCACACTAAAGAGATGTTACCAAATGGCATTTGGGTTTCTGTTGATAAGGTAATTTCCCAACGAGGAGCATTGCTAGTCTTTAAGTTTTGGCCTTAAAAGCCCACAAAAGCAGCATAGCCACCTTTACCTGTGTTTAACTTCTCTGATTAGGAGAGGAGAAGTTACTGGGTCAGGATTACTTGTTTTATAGCTTGCTTGTTGATTAAGAGGTGGCTGAGCTTTCCTGCTCTGCTTGCTTCTTACGCCAGTGTCACCTGCTGCACAGCCACCCTGTCTTCTCCAAAGTGCTTGGAAGGAAACTGACCATGCCCTTAACAGCATTCTCCAGCCAGCGCTTTCAAATCATTTTGCAAATATCAGCTAAAAGAAGCTGAGGGGCAAAGTCAGGTTATCTGACTGCTGTTGGCCAGGACATCTCCTGCAGAGCCAGCAGCAGAATTCATTTCCTGAATTTACAACTTGACCTCAAGTGCTGTTTCTGCTTGGGAGTGGAAGACAGGGTCACCGGAAGGGGTAGCACCAAATGTCTTAACACAACTTGTGTCTGGAGTTTATTCTCCTTGCTAATGAGAAGTCGCCTTTCGTGTAGATGTGCTCTCTGTTGGATGCAAGCAAGTGTCCAACCTGGTAGGGACGAGGGCTAGCCAATACCTTCCCTCTCCTGTCCAAGTGCTTCCTGGGCCCCCAGCCTTGTAACTGCAAAAGTGGAAGAAGATCTGTCTGTTTTCTTTTGGTCAAGTATTTAAATTCTCCAGGCTCACAGGTTGAAGGGAAAAAAATCCTCCCAGCGTGACTCTCTCTCTCCTAGCTCCATCTGGAGGCTCCCAAAAAATCTGCACTGTACAATATTTTCTTCTATTATTTATTTATCTATTCATTTAGGATTTAAGGCTGTCTTGTCGTTGAAAACCACTAATGCCAAAAAGCATCGAGGCAGCGGCAGCCATGGGTGCAGAAAGCTGTGTGCTCTGTCTGAACAGCTAAGCAGAGCCAGAAGCACTATTCACCATTCAAGTCGAGGAGCCATATGAAAAATACTTCACTTGACAATATCCTGGGATAAATACCAGCATCACACGTTAACCTTACAGTAAAATCCCATCAGGGATACATACACTGCCCTCTTCCAAAGGAGGAGTTACATAGGAGAGTTCTGGTGTGCACACTTGACAGCCCAAGGTGAAGAAAGCGTCCCCAAAGCTTCTTGCTCCACAAGTCTAATAATAACTCAGTGTGAAGGGAAGGGGACGTGCCAGAGTGGCATGCTCCCTCTCTGCTGGTGAGACAGTTATCCCGGGAAGCTACAACCGCTTCTCCACCAACAGACATCCCGGGTAAAACTACCTCAGCACTAGCAATGCCATTTGCAGGCTTAAGATGCATCGTGATTGTTGTCAAGTGATGGTCTGGGGACAGCAATACGAAGGGAGAATCAGGGAGGGACCTCCTGTTAAGGGATAACAATCCCGAATGAGATAATTATCCCAAAAGCTGGATGCAACGACCCAGCGAGAGCAGCACCAGAGTGATACTTGATGTACCCATGGTGCTCCGAAGTCAGATGTCATCTTGCCTGATGTCCGTGCAGCATGAAGGCAGGACGTTGCCAAATCTATTTTTACCTCCTCTAACTGATTACAAGCCCACGCTGGAAGCTCTTGTCAAATCAAGCTGCTGCTGCTCTTGAATTTTGGGTCTGCAAACAGCTGGGCAGTGACACGTCTGTTAGTTTTAAATATTTTAGGAAACAATCTGCTCTTTTTTAGTCATGAAACACATGAAAGGCACAACGGCAGAATTTGGATGTGGCAAAATCTCTTCTTGAAACCATCCTAACCTGCCTTCCTTATCTTTCCTTATAATGTCGCCATTGTGGCACGTAACCAGGAATGGCACCTCTCTCTGTGGCCACCTGACCCTCGTTCCAATGCTAACTGCAAGCCGTCCCCTGCTGACCTCCTGCCCCTCCTCGTGGGACTTGGGCTTTCGGCTTCGGTGAAGCTGGCTGCTGCTTGGGTCATGTTGGAGCCACGACTTCTCTGTACAGCTGCTAAGCAGCCATCAGCCCAAGGACATGCTCCCCTCCTGGAACCCGCAGCTCAAGTACACAGCAATCACTGGAACAAGTGTTTGTCTGTGAGATGAGCACCTTCTGATGGACGAATGAGAAACTTTGCAGATTCTCACTTTTGCTTCCTGCTGAGCTATCTTCCCTGGTTTTTAGCCCCTGCAGACCTCTGTATTTTCACTCCTCTAAAGCGTGCTGCCCTTCTCCATCCTCCACCTGGCTGGGAGTGATGGGCATCGCTAACACACATCCCTCTGTCCCTGTGGGATACATGCACAACGCAGCCATGCCCATCATGGCGGCTGTTTACTTTGGAGTCCATCTCCCTTCTTTTAGTATCAGAAAGAAATGTTAACATTGCCTTTTAGGAAGGTTATTTTTCTAACTTAGAAAACATAGAAATCCTCTGATGGGCTAATTCTCTCTTCTATGACCTCTTCGCTGAGGAATAAACCTCATTCTTCCCCATCTTCCTTGGCTCTTCACCTTTTTGGACTCCCTTTGAGTTTAGCTTCAGGGAGCTCTTCTAGGAAGAACTTGCCTTTGTGAAAGTGGCTTTTTTTCCCCAGAACTGGAGGTCTGAGTGGGAATTGGCAAAACACGCCCATGTTCCCAGTGCTGAGGAAGCAGCACGTCCTCTTGTTTAAAATCCTGCTGAACAGCAAGCTTACCTCTGGGGCTTGCGTTCAAGCCCGCTGGCGTAAGTGGCTCGCACTGTGCTCTCCTCAGTCAGGCATCCTCACATATGAAAAGCACATCTGTTGTCAGCTCAGCATGCTGCAGAGCTTTAGCTGAAAATACTTCTCTTTCCTTCAAGAAGAAAGCCCGAATGTTGTCTTTTTTACCCCTCCTAGGCGTGTGCAAGTGTATCGGTATGGGCAGAGCGTCCTACTGCCACCTCCCCAACCAAGAGAAACACCACTGCCTGCAGGAGAGACCTTGCTGGGCTTGCCGTGTCAGGCAGTACTTACTGTGGCACGAAAAACTTACGGCTTGCTGCTTTTCCCCAAAAACCATCCACTTCTGTTGCCGTGTTTGGTTTCTTTTAAAACCAGTTTTCAGACAGATGATTAAGTCTCCCTCAGTGGGGTTTGAGCAGGGGTTCAAATTGCTCCTGAAATAACTCCCATGGTGGTTTAACAGTGGCTTCCTCAATCTTCTGTCTCAAGCTTTGAAAGGATTCTGTCCTCGCTGGTTGAGGGAATAATCATATAAATATGATTTTTTTTTTTTTTTTACTAGCAGTTTAGCAAAGTTTAGCAAACTGAGATTTGTATTTTCTCAGCCTTTGACTTCACTTCTGTATTTTGCCTTTGCACGTGTATGTGTGCACTGCTGTTGCTAGACACCGCAGCGCTGAAGGACACAACACTCGGCCACTGGTTAGCAGCTCAGTGAAGCCGTCCAAGACAACCTTCCTGTTTTGTAAGTCTGGGGCTTTGAAAGCACGCTGCATCTGTTTTACTTGCCAGAAAAGTTCTCTTGCCTTCCCTTGTGCAAAGTGCTATTCATATTCTATTAATTTGATATGGCATGATGCCCAGGGAGCGAAGCTCTGTGGTGAGCATCAGCACTATGTTGATTTAGATTCATTTGTAAGTGGCTAGAGTTTCCAGCTTCACCTGCAGTCGCTGTAAAAAATAGCATGAATAGCTGCAAAAGGAGAACAACAATGCAAGACAAAGTTGAAACCAATTTTTTGCTCATTTGGGGAAAAGCTTTATTTCTTCTCTCCCTCACAAAAATTCTTGCTGGGAATGGGAAGCTGTCACAAAAGCAGAAACAGATCAGCCTAGCAGCCTGCCTTGTACAGCTTTCACTAGCATCAAGGGAGGATTTAGGATCAGTATTTTCCACGTGCTCCGTGACAAAGCATGCCAGCCACGCTGAACAGTTTCCATTCTTTCCACTCAGCAGTGTGCCCAGGTGGCCAAGGCGGCCAACAGCATCCTGGCTTGTGTCAGGAACAGTGTGGCCAGCAGGAGCAGGGAGGTGATCGTGCCCCTGGACTCAGCACTGGTGAGGCCGCACCTCAAGTACTGTGTTCAGTTTTGGGCTCCTCACTACAAGAAGGACACTGAGGTGCTGGAGCATGTCCAGGGAAGGGCAATGAGGCTGGTGAGGGGTCTGGAGAACAAGTCTTATGAGGAGCGGCTGAGGGAGCTGAGGCTGTTTAGTCTGGAGAAGGGGAGGCTGAGGGAAGACCTTATTGCTCTCTACACCTACCTGAAAGGAGGCTGTAGTGAGGCAGGTGTTGGTCTCTTCTCCCAGGTAACTAGCAATAGGACAAGAGGCAATGGCCTCAAGGTGCACCAGGGGAGGTTTAGATTAGCTATTAGGAAAAATTTCTTTACTGAAAGAGTGGTCAGACATTGGAACAGGCTGCTCAGGGAGGTGGTTGAGTCCCCATCCCTCCCTGCATGTTTTTAAAAAAAACATGTAGATATTGCACTTTGGTTTAGTAGGCATGGTGTTGTTGGGCAGATGGCTGGACTTGATGATCTTAGAGGTCATTTCCAACCTATGATTCTATGATTCTCTTCCTTTCTGCCAACACACAGACTCAGCCAGGAGCCCTAGTGTTCTCAGCTGCTGCATCTAGAAACCTTCCAGCAGTGGATCTTACAATTCAAATCTTAATTTCCCCCAGGATTCACTTCTCAAAGAATGCTTGTATGTACTAATTTGGGAGTTGCTGTTCGAAGTCCCAACTTTTGTTCTCTTGGGGAAGTAATCAGCGAGTAAAACTGGATGTGAAATTCCTTCCTGCACAGAAAGTATGTACTGAAATTATGCTCATCACTAACCAAAGAATAACTTTTGTTACTTACGTATTTCAAGTTGTTTAAAAGATGCAGTCGGTGTGAATACATTCAGTGCCTTTCAACTACACAGGTCACAAGTCGTCCAGTGCAAACGCCTGCTCAACACAGGGCTGACTTACGTCTGCTTGCTCAGAGCCAGGTCCGAGGATGGAGCTTCCACCTCCTCTCTGGTTGCTTCAGTAATCGATCACCCTTAGATGTGCTAAATCAGTTTCTGGTGTTCCAACTTGTGTCCATTGCCTCTTGGCCTTCCACTATGTGCCACTGTGGTTCTGCTTTCTCTGCGCTCTCCTATTAGCCAGTCACGGACAAGAGCTCCTCCAAGCATTTCCCTCTCCAGGATGAGGAAACCCAGCTATCTCAGCCTCATCTAGCACATCATGTCCTCCAGCCCATGAACACTCAAACAAACCACAGAATAGAAGTATTTCAGTGAAGAGCAAAGTAATTAATACCGTAAGTTCAGAGTTTCCTATTGTACTAGAAAACTCTAACAGTCTAAAAGGCAGAAAGAAACTACTCTTTTTGCTTTCATGTACATATTTTCATATGCTACCTACAAAGAGAAGAGCAAAGTGCCCTGCAAAAACAGTGCAGACTGTACAAAATAACACAAGCCACAGTAAAAGACAGCTAACCACAGCAGGAGGGAATCTCCTAGAAAAAAAAACTGGAGGAAGTAGAACAGAGGACAAATTTCAGAAACACAAAGAACACCCACCACTTGCTAGTTTGAGAGTTTGTAAGTAGTGGGTAGTAGTAAAGTATGCGGTCAATGAGCAGATGAGCTATTTCCTGTTGAATTGCTTCACAGAAGTCTGGAAGAAATGCAAACAGTGCTTAGAATTAGTAATATGAGAGGAATTAAATGTAGATTCAAGTGTTAACTTGAGGAGTTAAATATACCATGAGATAGTCTACCAAGTACAGAAGTTAATTATGCAATTGTTCTCACACACCAAGTGTTATAAGCAGCATTTTACAAGTGAGCTGCCTCCTGCAGAAGGCTGCTTTAAAACAAACAAAATACCCTGAAGAGCCAGATCTTCAAGACTTTTTTTTTTTTTTTTAAACAGCTTCTTCCCTACACTGTGATGTTTCTGTAGGTATAGCACAAACATACTATGTATCAGCAGGATTTATCATATCTTATTTATGGTTTTCAGGTACAGTTGTGTACTCATTCCTTTACTTAGCCTGTACCCTTTTTAAATGGAGTAATGGTGTGGACTGTAGCTATGTCCTGTAACATCCACGGTAAAATGCATTGTCTTAAAATAAGCTGTAGCATAGTAATCACTGGAATGAATTCCTTTAGTCCCAAAGTTCATGCTGGAAAGATTTCACTGACTTTGTATGGAACACCAGAAGGCAGTCATCACACTAGCAGCTTTCCTTATCTCCCTAATTTCTGCAGAAGTTCACAAACTGTCATGAAAGGACTTTTCTTATAATTTCTCCACAGCTAAACTCCAAGGCATTTAGAGGAATGAGAAAAACATAGTGAATGAAAAAATACAGTGTACATAATATATTTCTTGTCTATTCCTAAGACTACAAAAATGTACAAGTTCTTGCAAAAGCTGCTTCGTAAATACTCAAGGTATTCACTTACTGTGCCCTGCCTCCAGCTGGCCCATGCTGTAGCAGTCATTCCCATTTTCTGAAATGCTTGTTTTCCCTTTCAACTATTTATGTATAGTAAGTCTTTGCTGCATTACTGTCACTGTACTTAATAGCTACAGTAACATTCCAAGAGCAGACTTATTTTTAAGGATAAGCTTATTGATATTTGCTGATTTTTTACATTCTAGTTCATAAATCCTCAAAAGAAACCAGTTTGCTTAGAATACAGCCTAAGCTTTTTTTTTTGGTCAAAACAGTTCTACTTCTTGAATCCTCATTTAAGGACAACAAACCAAAAAAGGGAAATGAGATGACTCCAGATATGACAGACCCAACACTGACTTTAGTACAAGGCAGAAGCACTTACACTGGAACAGGACAGACAACAACTTAGCACTGACACTGCATGTGAGAAATATCCCACTATCATGAGAGTTTGCACTCTGCAAACAAGGTGGGAAGTATTTAAGGTGCTTAGAAAACAAACAGAACAGGTAGTACATCTAAGAAATTCCCAGCACAACCCTAGTCTAAATCCCTTAAGTCTGCGTAAAGTGGGTTACTACAGTAGGAACAGACAAAGTAGGAATCTAGGCAAAGCGTTACAGCAACATTCACCTGTCTATTTAAAAAGGAGTAATTGCATTACGATATAGTTGAAATAGCTTCCTGAAGTTAACATGTTTGTAGGCTGCACTAGGAAAATTCTCAAGCAAGTATATTAACCTCACTTGTTCTTAACCAAGCGAGTCCTTGTCTCTTTGGACAAAAGGCTTTGAAGCTACCAAATTACTGAGCTACAGTATCAACACTGCTTTTGAACTGTAGTCCTGGAATACAAATCTGTCTTTAGGCTTTTGTGTCTGATGTTGACATAAAGCAATTCTGCCTGGGAAAGACAAATGAAGTGCTAGTCATCAATAAAGCTTCTTAAAACTAGATTCCCCTCTGTTTCTTAAGATAGGCCTTCAGGTTTGTGGGGTTTTTTTTATGTTGTACTATCAAATTCTGCTAGTTATGTTACTAAAACATGCAAATAAAAGTGCAAAAGACTACGCTTAGCCATTATGTGATTAAGCATCTTTTAATATTTCTATTGACAAACATCGTAAGCATAACCAGAGTGAACAGTATACACTTGGGGAGTCCATCCAGTGATAGACCTGAGTCACTGAACTACTGGTTCAAGGCGAACTACTGGCATTCTAATTCATTGTCAGTTGAGCCATAAGATGCTGAAGTGATCACAGACTAGGACATGTTCCAATAGTGCCAAAATCTAATCAAAACTCAGATTGTGCGTTAGCAGCCAAGGCCGAGGCAAACAATTATCCTGTATCATACACAGAAAGCAACTAGTATTGAACAGATAACGTTTGGTCAACAAACTAGTTTAGCTTCTTTAGTAATCTTTTTGCTAATAACTCTATAGGCACAACAGTACCAGTAAGCATATGAACTTTAAAATGCACAATTGCCACTGACAGTTGACTTGAATACGGTAATAGTGTGTGGTAGCAGACTTAGAGACGACTTTTAGACTCTTTCACTCTTAAACGATTTTGTATTTCCTCATCACCTAGTCATGCACTGGACAGGAATTCCACAGCAGTCTCCTTCTCTTCAGTTAACTCCTTAGCAGTCAGATCCATCTTCTCACGAGAAAAATCATTAATAGGAAGACCCTCAACAAACTTCCAGGCCTTGTCCTGTTTGAAAACAAACAAAAAGCACCTCCATATGAGAACAAGCTTCATTCAGTCAGCACGAAGGAAACTTTGCAGCATAAGAAACAAAATTTATGGCCTTAAAAAAAAAAACACCTCAGGCATAAGTTAATTTTGTTTGCAGCACCAGCTAGTCATGTAAGATTCTACCTTTCTGGCAGTACTTATTTGACAACTACTACAAAATGGTGAATAATGGTCCTGTCTGTGAAAGACTGCTAAAACTCCCACGTCCCAGCAACTGCAGACCCATACTAAAAGAACAGCTGTTAACTAGCTCGTACAACAGTTCAACTAGCTCTTGCAGAAGATACTGAGACTTAAACACAGTCTAGTTACCTTGATCACAACAGGGAATGAATATAGCAAGTCTTCAGGAACACCGTAAGAATTGCCATCAGAAATTACTCCCATGGAAACAAATTCCCCCTGAAAACAGAAGAGGAAGGGATAAATACATATTTCATCACTAAAAGCAAGCAAAATTTTAATTTCCAATATACTGCATCTCCTACACTTATTCCACACAAATTCTACACACTTAATTCCAGAAAAAGACAGATTCTTCCCCCTCTCAACACACATACACACTTGAGGTCAAAGACACCGGCATGTAATCAAAGCATTAGGCAAACAAGCACTTACTCAAGAGCAAAATCTTACCACTGGAGTGCCAAACCAGATGTCCCTCACATGATCGCAAATAGCTTTGGCAGCTGACATCGCACTGGACAGCTTCCTAGCCTTAATAACGGCTGCTCCACGTTGCTGAACAGTCTGCAATTAAGAAAAAACAAACCAAATTGTAAAGCAGCAAAATCACGACTCGGTCTAAACACCGTTAGTAAACGCTGTAAGGAAAGAACTGCCTTTACAAACATGTTTTAATTTCATCACTCAAGATACAGTTCTAACACTAAATGAACATGGTATACAATTCAGAAATACAATCTAGAAGAGTTTTGCCAAGACAAGAACATAATGGAATATTTCAAAGGCTGGGTCATTTCTTAGTACCTGCTTTCTAGCTAGCAGCCCACTAACTTCTTTCATACCAACCAGATGTTTCAAGCTTTTACCAAGAGACTTCACGTATGTCAACAGCAACAGATGTCTCACAGCAACACTGGGAATTAAGTTTTTTTGCTGAATACCAACATGAACTACTCGCTGGTCTCAATCCTATAATATTTAATGCATAAAATTAATTTAATTCCTGAAGATAGTTGAACCTACCTCCCTATACCCAAGTCTATATTTAGAAATTTTGTACTTAAGAATTGCAGTTCTTAGAATAGTTTCTTAAACCTTACTTTTTTTTTTTTCTTCCAATAAGTTTTGGTAAGGCTTTATGCTAACCACACCCCAGTCTAGAAAGCAAGAATTATGAAATCTCCTTAGTTTAGGCAAAGCATTCTAGGATAGACCAGCATTACAATGTACCTAGAAGGCCAAGCCAGTATGCCGCCTTAGCCACGTAAGATACAGTGGGATCAAGGACAAAGATAGGTTTCTGCTTACACTCTGGCTCCTAAACTTGGGTTGCTAGCATACAATCACTTATCCTGTAGCAACAAGCATGAACTGGAATAAGCTATATCCAAAAATAAGACAGGACAGAACACGGTTGTATGACGAAACATACCCTCAGTTCCAAACTCAAGGTGCCTTGGCTAAGATATAGTACCTGGCTGTCAGCATGCCAGTAACATCGCAACACCAAGCAAAGTACAGCTACTTATTCACATTCATTAGGGGCTTTAGTAATCTTTGTTTTACTTTTCATTACATTTAGGTAGCCTGTGCTCTTGATCAATTAACACCTTTATTTTATTTTACTATCCTACATTATTATTTATTACTACCCCACATTAAAACATTTGCAGGTGTTTTCTAGAATTTTCAGATTACTTTTCAGAAATGCTGCTGACAAGGTCACAGATTTAGATTTGGAAAGCATGTGTATGCATGCACACACATGTGCAGGGGGAGGGCTGCTGGGCTTTTTTTGCTGGGTGGGGAGCAGCAACCAGAAGATCATCCTATTTCATCTACAAAGCTGCCCAAAAAAGTCATCATAGTGAACTGTGTCAGTGGTGCTTGTGTGCCAGATGAGTTGCACCTACAGTATAATTAGAATTATTTTTGTTGAATCATTTCAGCACTCCAAATGGCTTTTTCTATTAGCATTTACACAAGCTTCATAATGTCTTAAATTTCTCAAAAGCAAATAACTGAGAGACAAGCTATCTGAAGATGACTTCTTCTAGCGAGACAGGAAGAGCTGCCTCACTCTTTAGAATTTCATATGAGGTGAGATCAGGAGAAAGCACAAGTGCAGAACTGATGCCCGAGCAAGCAGGTCTCAAACGATCCCTGAAAGCCAGAGAGAAAGGATTTAACACCAGGGGGGATGCTGTACTGCCGCTCCCCCCCCCATTGCTGCTGCAGCTGGGAAATGGCGGAGAAAATGCCAGAAAAAAACCCACCCTCAAGTAGTGCAAGCCCTCTACAAAAAAAATGCCCCTTCCTCATTAAACACGTGTTAGCTGTAAAAGTACTGACGACAGAATGACCGTTTAAAAAAGCCCCAAGATCTTACCAGGATAAAGTCTCCCTTCAGCCAGCTGTCGTCTTTTATAGCTTCATAAACTCCAACTTCCTTTCCTTTCACATTTACCTTCGCATGGTTAACATCTGGATATTGCGTGGAGGAGTGGTTGCCCCAGATGATGACGTTCTTTACATCATTAGCAGTCACACCAAGTTTCAGAGCAATCTAATTGAAAATTAAGGATGTCCAGTATATTAACTTCAGCCTCTCAGTTCACAGGCTTCTTTGAAAGCATTGCTCTGTTTGTGTTTAGCAGAGATAACAGAGAGCATTCTACTTTGAACAGGCCCTTTTTACCTGAGATTTAGCTCTGTTGTGATCCAAACGAGTTAAGCAGCTGAAGTTTTCCTTTGGTATTGATGGGGCTGACTTTGACGCAATCAGGCAGTTAGTATTTGCTGGATTCCCAACTACCACAACCTAAAAACAAAAAAGGAGAAGGGGAATGTGGAAAGATGAACAAGCTATTTCTACAAAACAGCTTCCCTCAAGTGAAATACACAGCTTCACCTTCAAAGAAACTACCAAAAAGTCAAGTTTTCTAAATCTCTTCGCTGTCTTCCACAAGATTTCTTGCATGTGCATTTTTCATAGTCAAAGTCTTTTATAACTGCACAGAAAAATATTTCTAGCTAGGTGTCTTTATAATTTGACATTCAAATGTGAAAGAGAACAAGACTTCTAGGGAGATCTGCACACTGACCCACAGCCTGGCTTCAAACCCCAAGCTACTAGATACAGGGGAAGCACGACACTACACACACTAGTTAGCCCACAGTAAATTCACCGTCACCTTTCAAACAGTTCCTAGACTGGCTGCCACTGCTTATACAATTGTTTCATAGTTAAGAAAGCCAGAACAGTTACTTATCTCAATGTTCATATGGAATTAGAAGTAAGACACTGCCTGAACTTAGGTCAATTTATTTCTATGGAACACTGATATTTATTCATCCTTCATCTACTACTATGCCTCAAATGATTAATGTCAAGCTCCATAGACTCCCTATCACACAAGCTAATCTGCAAACTTCCCTTTGTATTTCCCCTTTTGAAAGCGAGTTCAGTAAATTTTCCATTACTCTGCAATAGTTACATTGATAGTTTTTATTCCAACTGTATAAAGAAGCAAACAAGTCTTTAGAAGCAGTAGGAAGTTCATCAGCAGAGGAAGTAGACATTAAAAAGTCAGTTACAAAGCACAGTTGGAGTCTGGGTCTGAGATTAAGAGCAGTAGGAGAGCAGCCACATGATCCCATTAACTGTGCTGAAGGAATCTGAGAGAGAACAATTAAAGGCTTCCAATGCTCCAAAGACCAAGATGCAAACAACCTAAATAAAGCTGATTTTTTGTGCAACTGTAATTCCATATTGATACTGAAGTTAAGGGTCATTATGTTAAAGCCACAGATGGATATGAAGTAGGCAGCTGCATGTAGATAATACAGTTCTCCCAGAGAAGAGAGATAACGAGCAGAAGACTGCTTTTTTTTTAATACAGGGTTTGGTGGTTGTTTTTTTTTTTTAGAATTGCTGGTAACCATTTCAGAGTATGTGTGGACTACAGCAATACAATATAAGACTTACCTTTTTCACTGAACGAATTAAGGACTAAATCATCTAACTATTTAACATACTATGTCTCATCTAACCTTGCCTGCAATGTATTTTCCAGGGCTTAAGGAAAGGAATGCCTGCACTGAATAGGTTCCTGCTGGAACAGGCACAATATCATTCTACAACATATTTAGATCTCTACACAATTCAGAGAGTTAACTTTTTAAATTCAGTTTCTATATTCACCTTGACAGTCTTTTTGGCATACTTGTCCAAGGCTGCACCCTGAGACTTGAAAATTTTCACATTTGCTTTGAGTAAATCCTTCCTCTCCATGCCCTCTCTCCTTGGCATGGAACCAACCAGAATTGCTATGTCAAGGTCTTTGAATGCGACTTCCTCCTTGTCTGTTGGAATGACCTCTAAAAAAAAAGGAAAGGGGGGGGGAAATCTACTTAAGATAAATACTCACAGCAAAGTGTTAACGGGAATATTCTTTGGTTCATAAATAGGATATAAACTGATCTGACAGCACCACCACCTCCCCCTTCCAAAAACACAAGTATAGTATTTGGCCCTAACTTCAGATTAGAAACCGTTTATTGGCAAGTATTTATACACAAATATTTATATAAAGCTTTAGATATTAATTCTGAAAACACAGGAAAAATCCATGTCAAAATATACCTTTCACGTGTCTATCTCTAAACAGATATACATACATATATATGCATATTATACACATGCATATGCTGTTCTTCACTTCTACAAAAAATTCTTAGTGGCAAGTATCAACACAAACGAAGTTTTCCTCTCCCTTTAACAATTCAAACTGAAGAAGGTTCGGTTTGTACAAGAGCTGGTAGCTACATGGTTTTTTAAGTACTGTAATAATTACAGTAGCATCTACTGGCTCCCTTTCTTCTGCTTGTTTAGATTTACCAGAATTTAACTTGTTTAAATGACTTGAGTGATTTTTCAACTTGTGTCTTTATGCAGAAGTCATTTCTAAAGACTAGATTTTTTTCTTCACTTAGTAAATACATGTAAGCGTATCTAAAGATTCACTGTTATTTTTACCACTAGGCTAGAATACAATGCATAAACACCCAAGTATCTGACAATTTGTTGCACATACTGACAACTCAGGATTAGATGATCTAAACCAAATTCCAGGTATTTGCGTAGTCAATTCTTTACATAAAAGACATTTGATAACATTCTTACTAGGTTACAGCCTAAGTTAAATTAAATTATCTTCCACAAAATATAAAACCAAGAAAGGATAATCTAATATTTTCTTCTGCTTAACTTCCTGACAGCTATAGGAACTCATAAATGCAACAGTTGTACTAGAACATCTTGTAGGTAGAAGAAAAATTTCTTTTGGCCACCTCTCAGCAGCGGTAGAGCACAGTCCTGCAGCTCCATCACTACACCTTCCAATACAGTCATCATGGGGGTAATATCCAGCAGCACAAGAACAAGAGGCTGTAAAGAAAGAAATGGTTTAGTGCAAGTTGCACATAGCCTGTTTTGCAAATGAATTTGTCTTGTTATCTGCTAGAAACTGCTATCTTGTGCAAGACTTAAAAATCCATTTACAGAACTCTGAAAAACTTCAGCACAACCAACAACTGAAAGCTTACAGAACAGAGCAGGACTCCATTTTCACCACTTAAAGAATAAAATACTTGCATATTGGTAAACCATTCTGAGTGTCTACAAGAAAACAAGTCTCAGGGACTGCAGCTCATAAATTAGCTTATTCACTACTGCTCAGCAGAGACAAGTGGTAATTCAGTGTAAGAGTTACCTGTTCTTTGCCGAAGACATCTCCCTTAGCAATGCTGTAGAGCAGCGAGTAAGCAATCTGCCCCGCAGCTCCAGTCACCAGGACTCTGATAGGTTCACCCTGCAAGAAATTTAGAGAGACTTACCCACCGCTACGCAGTCCAGGCTCACACCATCTAAGAGCGTTAAACATTAACAGTTACTACAGAAATAAGGTTATGATTAGTTAACCTGAATGAAAGCATGTGCCAGCTCCTGGGATCACACTTCTTTTCTGCTAGAACCATCTGCAATTTATCTACTTGCTTTTAGAGAAACAGACCACACTTGCAAAAATATCCCCAAGAACTGTTCCTGGAAAAGCTTCCAAGATGCCAGGAATGTCAACCTATCTGAAAAATGTTGTGTTCCTTTTAACAATGCTGCCTTTTTAGCACAAGGGGTTACAACATCTACCCACTCATTAGAGTACCCATTCATACTTCAAACTTACTACAGAAGTTTTACAAGCTGCCACACTTAATCAGTTTTCAGATTCTTTTAATTTTGACGGCTGTTTCCATTAAAATTCTGAATGCTCACTTGCAACCAAAGACTTACTGAATGCCAGAAACCAAGGAATACAGCAGCAATTTAACAAATTCACACACAAAAGCTACATTACGGATAGACACTAACATCTAATATAACTGTCCATCGTCAAACTGACCCAAAACTCCAAAAGACTGGGAGAAGACTGCCAACATGTTGCTATATTGCAAAGAGGGGAAAAAAATGGCTTACCCTATAGGAAAAGTCCATTTTGTTAAGCAGAACTTGGACCTGGGGATCTCCAGAGCTTATTTAATATTGAAAATATAAGGCTGAGAGACTTGGGGTTGTTCAGCCTGGAGAAGGCTCCAGGGAGACTTTATTGCGGCCTTTCAGTACTTGAAGAGCGCTTATAAGTAATAAGGACAAACTTAATAGTAGTGCGCCTGTTGCAACAGGACAAGGGGTTAATGGTTTTAAACTAAAAGAGGGTCAATTCAGACTAGATATATGGAATAAATTTTTTACGATGAGGCTGGGGAAACACTGGCACAGGTTGCCTAGAGAGGTGGTAGATGCCCCATCCCTGGAAACATTCAAGATCAGGTTGGACGGGGCTCTGAGCAACCTTATTTAGTCGAACATGTCCCTGCTCATTGCAGGGGGTTGGACTACATGACCTTTAGAGGTTCCTTCCAACCCAAACTGTTTTATCATTCTATGAAAAGGGAAAACATGCCAAACGACATTTGTAACCCACTGTTTTGTAAGCCTGTTTTTTTGCACCTCCTTTTTTCCCCAAAGGCAATAGGGTTCGGGCAGATTGCGCTAGGACAGGAACAAGCAGACTCTGACCAGCCTGGTGAAATGCCATGCCCACTTTTCCAATAATTAAAATATGATCATTTGAGCTATGGGCAAAACGTCTTCCACATTCAATTATGTCTGAAGTGATTTAATTTCATACTGGGCTACATTATGAAAAGCATAGCTTGCAGAGCAAAGGCAGTCATTTCACGTAGCGCTGGTGACTTTGCAGCTGGAATACTGAGTCCATTTTTGGGACCCCGAGTTTGCGTCCTCGAAGATGAGGCTGAGGGAGCTGGGGATAGTCTGGAAAGGCAGAGGATCAGGGATGATCTAACAGCAGCCTACTACAACGTCAAGGAGTATTACAGAAATAATGCTGCCAAACACCTCTTGGTAGCGGCAGATGGCAGAACAAGGTGCAACAGCTACAAATTTAGAGAAAAATTCTTGATCAGGGTAGTACTGCTGCACTGGAACAGGGTATCCAGAGAGTCTGCGCAACCTGCATCCTTCGCAGTTTTCAAGACCCAGATAAAAAACACACATATGACATGTTTTAGCACTGGCAAAAGCCTCGCTATCAGGCTGGACTGGACAGCCTCCAGACCTGGAGCAAGAAACAGGTCAGACTGGATGACCTCTAGAGATCCTTTCCAACCAACATGCCTGTCATCGATATTTATAGGAAAACCACTTGGGGATTTGAGTGTATTCTCTCCACAGAAGTGACCAGCCAAGCACAGCTGCATCAAGCTAGCGTTAGGTAACTATAAAAATGAGGCCATTTACCTCATTCTATCACATACTAGATAAAACGAGAGTGTAAGCAATGAAGTTAAACTACTGAACTCACAGATTTAGACCTCAACATGATTTTGCTTTTGTTTTGGGAAAGATTCTTTAAATATTTGGTTAAATGGCTACTGGTCATGGTGTTCAACTGCATCATTTTCTTTTGAACCTGTCCTACTCTGAGTCTCCTCCCTCACACCACATCAAAACTCAGCGAGGAGGGGGAAAGAGAGCAGACAACTGATTCTCACAGTTTTAAGTCTCAAAACTAGCTTTGGTGCACTATTCTTGGGTAGGGATGTTATACTACAAATACACCATAATGTCTGAATGACGATGGGCAGCAGAGGTTAAGATGCATATCAGATTTTAAAGCCAGCTTCTCAGCATGTTTTTAAGCAGAATCTACATTTATTTACGTAAATGGAACAACGAATGCTCTTTTAAGAGAGCCAATCATATTAGTTTGGAAAGTAAGTACTAGAAAGTTACTGCGCTGCAAAACCTTGGTCTGGCAAAATCCCGCATCAAGAGCGTATAAAAAGTGATCCCACACTAAGCATGCTACTCCAGAACTCACACAGGTAACAGCAGAACACATTTTCTTTGAATTACATGGTATCTGAAACCAATTGTGAATTCATTTCTGAATTACCAGTTAACAGAACAAAAATTTTAAGAAGTTAGGCTCTTTCTCCTTTGCAACCTGTGAGCCAATCTAAAGTAGTGTTACAAAAGGGGGAAGTCAACGAGAAACTATTCAACTATATGTATTTTATATGCTAATCTGCTTTAAATATAAAAACCCCAACCTATCCACCAGCATTACAGTGAGTATTCAGGTGTAACAGTTGGAGAAGGAAGGAGTGGAAGATAAAAACACAAGAGGTAGGACTATTTTAATTATTTTTTTGTTTTAGTAAGACAGAATTAACATTTAGCCTTGTTAAAAAAAAAAATCTGTCAGTCATGACTCACATCCATCATCTCAAAATTATGTTTGCTTACTACCGTCTTTCCTGCTCTCCCCCCATTTTGGGCTGGAGGACAGAGGAAGAAACAGAAGCTAAAATAAAGTGAGGAGTACTGCCTACTCATTTTTTTATCTCCAAGCCTTCAGTACATTGGATTCACATACAAGCTCTCCCTGAACCCCCTTGACCCTGCACCAATTGCAAGCAATTAGTACCAAAGAAATTTTCATGCTCTCTCTTGATTCCAGGAGCTAGATTAACAAGCCATAAATGTTGTGCTTCTTACAAAACAGAGTTAACTCTCCCTGCAAAACTTAACATCACATATAAAAATCAGTATCACTGAGCATCTGAGGCTACTTTTGGAGGTTGGATGTTTAGAGAAGTGAGTAGCTCCCCATCAGAAGTTGTAGACTCCATACATTCATGTTCACACATTTTAGTCCATGACTTGGCTCCTGCACTGGGCTTTGGTAAGAACAGTTTCACACTATGGTAACTACAGCGGTGACCTTTACTCACTCTCAGGTATACAAGAACTAGAGAACAAATTAAATGGGATCTAACTTAACTATTTAGTTTCCAAGCCTTCCCCCTACTTCACACACAGCTGATGTATAGTTAAAAAGTTCTAGGAAACTGAAAGATTAGTAAAGGTAATGATAAAAAGGAAAAAAAAAAAAAAAGCAGCATTCATTGCATCCCCAGATAACCTTCTCCTAATCCAGAAAATATGTAGGATTTCCCCCCCTCCTAAATTATCACTGATAGAAGTAAAACTTCCAGTATCAAATGAGGAAGCTGTGGGTTTAATACCCTCCCCTAACACACATTTTGGCTGAAGAACTCAGTGCCTAAATTATCTCTGTGATTACTGCTGATACTAGAAGACCTAAAATATTAGTGCCATACATGAAAATAGCAAAACTGCAAAACTGATTCAGGAGGTTACAAAGCTAAGTAAAAGTCTAATACAAAATAGCTCATAATCCATAAAATGTAGAAACAAGAAAATCTATGTCCTGTCTACACAAGCATGGACTTCGCATTACTAATTACAGTTACGAGACCTCTATGAACATTATTAGTGATAAACGTAACTGTCTGCAAAATATCATCAACCTAGTGTTATTTCTAAATATTAAAGCTAACTAAGATATCCCACCTTGCTTGACAAGAATGCTGTAAGTATTAAGTTAAACTGTACCTCCCCAAAAGTCTAAAGTCTGCCTAACAAACTTTACCTTTGCTCTTATGCCTTTAAAGCTGAGTTGCAGTGACAGTAAGTGTATTGGGAAGTGTGGTAGAAAGCACTGAAAAGACAGTTGTGCACTTCAGCAACCCCAGCAGCGCTGCAGTTCATAGACTGAATTCCAAAGGAATTCTTTCCTTAAGAAATGACCTTGACACAGGTGCCCTTAAAAACATTTTCCATTTCATTTAGCTAACAGCAGTTGCATGAACAGACACATGATTTTGTTTCATAAGTTTAGAGCCTTTACCCTGCACCAAATGCATAATTAGCATTGTGAAAGTAAGATAAAAAACAGTGACATTCTAAAATGTCTGGGCATTAAAGTAAGTTTCAAATAGAAGTTCTCCTACAGACCATCAAATTCATGGCAGCCAATGTTTTGAAAGCTCAAGCATAAACTAAAACCTGCTGCGTTGTGGTCACTCTTGCAAATCCATATTTTGAATAGAAATAAGGGTGCAGAATTAGGATCGATAAGGTTTACAGAGTTCAGTATTTTTTAGCACATAGCTGAAATAACAAGCCATGTTTCAGAGCACGCAAGCATCTTTCCTACAGCAAAGTACCAAAACAAAAGGTCTGAATAACAGGGTACAAAAGCTAGAAAAACATGGAGATTTTTTATGATTACAAAGGAAAGCAAGGTCTCTGTGCAAGCCTGTGTGTGCGCATACATATACGCCACAGAAAAGCAAAGCGCTCCAGTTCACTTGTGCAACCCCAGGACAGAACTAGAAGAACTCCTGGACAATGTGGAGAACCCACACAAATAGCTGGATTTCTGTCGGCAAGCAGGGATGAAACAAGAGGAAAACACCTCACGGGCACCTCCCCTCGAGCTAACAGCACAGAATTGCACCCAGAACCTTTAGCGAGCAGGCATTCCCATCCCCTCGAAGGCACGGCCGCCAACCGAGGGGCCGGCTTTAGGGAAAGGCGCCGGTTAAGCCGCTACAGGGCCCGCACCAGGCCGGGGAGGTTCGGTTCGGTTCGCCCCGGCCGGGGCGGGCCCACCAGCCGGCCGGCCCCGCACGCCAGCGGGGAGGAGGCACAGGCCACGCTAGGCCGGCGCTGCAGGGGCCGCCGCCGACCCCCAAGTCCCCGGGCTGGAGGAAGGTCACCGCGACGCGGCCTCCGCGGGGGCCGAGGCGAGCTCCGGGTTCCCCCGCTTCCTCCCGGGTGCCGAGAGCACCTTCAGGTCACCCCCCGGCGCCTTGCGGCGGCGCCGCGGGCAGCTCGGCGAGGAGGCGGCGGGACCGGGGCGACCGGCGCCATTTCGCAGCCACCTCCGCCAGGCGGGAGCCCCCTGCCCCAACCGCCCCGGCAAGGGGGCGCAGCCCGCCATCACCCCGCCCCAGCCGCCGCCTAAAGGGAGAGCCCCCCGGCTCGGGGAGCGGTACCGACCATGGCGGAGAGGAGCGGCGACTCCGGCAGCCTTGGGGTCACCTCTACAGCGCGACTGGAACCGCGACAGCGCCGCGCTACGGTACCGGGGCGGGGCGGGGCGCGCTGGCCCCGCGCGGCCGCCTGGGGACTGTAGTCACCGCTCCCGCCGCCCCTCGCAGCTTAGGGCTGGGGAAGAACTACAACTCCCAGCGTGCCGCGCGGCACGCCCGCCTCCGCCCCGGACGCTATTGGCGTCCAGGCAGCGGTTAGCCGCTCTGCCTTCCCCCATTCATTGAAGCGGCGGCCCGAGAGCAGCTCTGCTGAGCGGCGCTAGGGGGCAGCAGGCGGCTCCCTTCGTTGCGCATGCGTCCGCGGGAGCTGAGGATCAGGAGGGTGTTGCGGCGGCGCGGGCATTTCTGCTTGCGCATGCGCCAGGCGACGGGCCGGCGGCGCGTTACACTCCGGTGCGGGCAGAGAGGCGCATGCGCCTGGGAGGAGGTACCGTCTGAGGACGTCGCGCGCTGCGAGAGTGTGTGGGTGGTGCGCGTGCGCAGGTGCCGGTGTTTCGGTGGTTGCTGGGTTGACCGGGGGGGGGCGGCGGGCGGACCAGACCCTGGCGCTGGCGGCACTCCCCTCCCCGCCGCTT
>Ga0065711_1031008_pt1 | contig 30811 bp, 17 predicted proteins | sample Hoacrofraction12_FD_59098 | JGI IMG/M metagenome (GOLD analysis project Ga0065711, IMG submission 59098) | Hoatzin crop microbial communities from Cojedes, Venezuela - Epithelial fraction 12 v2 (version 2) | ecosystem: Host-associated > Birds > Digestive system > Esophagus > Crop | place... | reverse complement strand
CTTCCCTTCCCTTCCCTTCCCTTCCCTTCCCTTCCCTTCTTCATCTTTACCTGCATAGAGATGTAATGCAGAAACTCTCCCTAAATCTCCAAGCATCAATTGAATGGTGCATGTTAGTGAGAAGTCTGAAAGAGGTATGATGCCAGTATTTCTGTCCTTGCTAGTGATACATGCAGATGCTGGTTTTATTTGTGTAAGTTAGAAAGCTAATTTCCCGCCAATAAGTAGATTTTTCTAATAATATTATCTCACACAAATTGAAATGCATTTATTGTTTCAATCCATTTGAGATCCTCTGACTGTCCCTCTTGTCTAGGCTTTTGTCTGCTTCACCTGAGAATGTTCAAGTCCATGAGTCATGCCCAGGTGTGATGGGAGTCCACCCACCACTTCACAGGCTATGGACATTCTTAGGAACTTTTCACAGAGCATGTAGAAACATTAATTTAATACACACTCTCAAATTTAGTGTGGATGTGCAAGCAATAAATAGTACTTCAAGATGGTTGGAAATTCCTCAGAGATCACAGAGATGCCAATTACTTCACACTATGCGGTTTAAGAAATGAGCTCCCGGTTACCGATTGCTGTGTAAGGGGTGAAGTCTTGAAACTTTATTGTCGATTGTGCAACACAATAGAAGCATACAGTCCATGAGTTTTACTGGTATGGTTTACTGCATTTGTGAAAGGAGGTATTTCACAGGTGTGTGATGTTAGAAGTCCAAAAATGTGTCCGGGAAATAAAAAGATAAAACAGGCTTTTGAATTGAAAGAATATCAAATTTTGAAACGAAACAATTCAGACTAGGTGACCAACCTGAATAGTCTTACGATCTTACATGCTATCGATAGTTTTGCTAATATTTTTTTGCGTTTTGCCAATTATTTTCAAAGGCTTCTTTTAAAATGTTTGTATAATACTAGCCTGCATGTCTTTAAAATGCTAAACATTCTTAATACTGTGGGGTGTTGAATGAGTTGTGTTTGCTATTTGATTGCGGTTTGGTGCAACTGACAGCAATTTTAAATATCTAAATACACATTAATGGAAATGACACACATTATCATATTTTTCCTCTAAAATTATTAGCATTGTGACAGATCTGGATACAATTTTACATTCCAATTTGAATTAACATAAACCAGGCTAATAATGTGCACTTGTGAGCAAATCCTTTGTTCCAGTCTAAGGCAGAGTAGCTGAGCTGGAAATGGGGCAGACAAATGATGGAGTTACGGAGGGAAATCCCTTCTCCTTCAGCAGAGAAGTAGCTGTTATCTTAAGTTCCTTATTAATATGAAAGTTTGTACCCTCTATTAGATGAAATGCCTGTTGTGATCACTGGTCCAGAGTCACAGCTGTATTTGAGTGTCTGCTTCCTGTCAAAACTGCTGAAAGTATTAAGGATTACTTGTGATACTTTGGCTTGTAAGAGGTTTTGTGGAGAGATGTCATACCTAACTTTGTCAGCATTCTTTAATACTGCAGCCACTTAAGTAATGAACAGTCCTGTCTGGGATAAATTGGTAAATATGTATCTCTAGATGACAGTGATGAGCACTCCCCTCCCCCCCCCAGTTAATTGCTTTGTACTATTTAGTAGCAGCATCAGTCTGTTTCCTGTGTCCTTCCAAAGATGTCACACCGGCCAAGACTGATGGACTTTTGGGAAAGCCGTGTTACTCCAGTTCTCTTTCGACGTTTCAACAGCTATGTCACCAACTTGCCAGGAGCTATGCAAAGTGGCTTGTCTCCCGCCACTGAATGTACTTCTTCCAGAAAACAATCCACAAGTTCTCAAAAAGGCATTCCACTTCAATGATTTCTGAAATTACAATTGCATTTTAAAAAGTGAACATACTTCTTATTTTGGAACCTGGCATCATACACACAAGGCTGACCTCTACAAGCTCTTTCCAATGCATCAGAATGACACTAGCTCTTCCCCCATACTATTAGCTTATTTATTAAACTTTGGGAGGCTATCTCTTCAGACTTATTGGTAATTCTTATCTGACCAAGGAGATTACTGACAGGTTCATCCATTTTTAAAGGAGACCAGAATGGATTTCTCATTTTGCTGTCAGTCCATGTTCTTCATTTGTCAGAAAAAAGTCAAAGCTCGCTCGTCATTTGTCAAGTCTGTCTTTCCCGTCATATACAGTGGGTCAGAGATTAGAACTCATCTCAAGTACTTATAGCAAATGTGTTGTGGACAATAAGAACAGGATTGCTTGACTTTGAAAGACATGTACAGTAGCTCATCGCAAGTGCTACAGGACACCATTGGCAGGATCAAGCCAATAAATTAGAACAGCAAAATGTAGCAGACTCCTGCTCCCCTCAGGAGGGAGGTACACAAGTTGGTTCTTTTTCATCTTGCTGTCGTTGTCTCTGATGCTTGTGACAGAAAGGCACGAAGATTCCCCTGTTCTGACACTTTGCATGTAAAAAACTATCAGCAATATTTTCTTAAGAAAGCAGGTGTTTTATTTTTAAATTCTGGTGAACTTTATAAATTTTTGCATCCCAAGGATATTAATTAGTCAGAAGAGAAGATTTTTTTTTTTTTAATGGAAGCAATTCCTTAACTTCTAGGATAAAGCTAGATTTTGTAGAGGGTAAGAAATATCCTAGAACTCAACAGACCAGGTGTCAAGGAGCAGCAAGGACCAGCAGCTCCCTCAAGGACTAGGGGCATGACCCCTTCCAACATTGCAGCACTCAACCCACAAAGCCCAAGTGAGGTTAACAAAACAGGCCTAGAAATCATGGTCAGGTTCAAGCAAGAGTCTAGATCATCAGGCAAGTTTGCTGTGAAATCAACCTGCAAGTCAGGGGCAAGATCATATCCAGTGACTGCTGGGCAAGTCCATCATGATGGAGCAGGTCTGAGATTAAGCTGGAAAATCAGACTGCAGATCAAAACCATTCAAGGCCAGGCATAACTGTGGCTAAGCTAAAGACCAGCACTGCTACAGCATAGCTAAAAAAGAGTTTGAGAGCACTGGGCTGAGCTTAAAAAAGCCTCTGTGTCCATGGGCAGTGATGTGGGTCAATGCCCCAGGTGAGGCTGGTTAGTGCCAGTAAGGCATTCAGAGCCAAGGAGGTGGTGGTGGAGAAGTGACGGTGGAAGTAACAAAAGAAGTACATGTGATTGCTGCTTTGTGTGTTTTTGTGCTAGCACGGAGGGGCCAAAGAAAAAGAGGAGATGCAAGCTAGGCATGTAACAATAAGCCAGTCTGGAAACAAGAACAGGGGTGCACTGGAAAGTGTTATTACAAGCTAGAGGAAAAGGTAACAAAAATAACCTAAGAGGTGTGAGAACTGGAAGGAGAAAAGAAAGGATGGCACAAAAAAGTAATGTAAGCAGAAAAAATGGGGTTCCCATGAGAACAATATGGTTACAGAATACTAATGCTTTTATGGAAATAAGGGAAAATGCTTGAGTATATGTGTTTATTTTACCTGTTTTGGGTGCAGCTGGAGCTTTGCCCTTATGACTGTGTCAAAAAGGGACAAGAAGATTTTACTAAGTCATTATATTACATCTCGTTGTTCTCTCCTTCAAGTTGCCTTCATTTTTTCTGTTGCTTCTTATTCTGTTTGTTGGTGCAAGGGTCTCTACTTTCCTTGGGTGCCTGTAGGGTTTTGTATGAAGAAGCCTATTTTCCCTTTTGTTTCTACCTTCTGTTTTTCTAACTTCTGTGCCCTAAACTGTGCCAAGAATTTCCTGTGGCCAAACTAGGATCAGGTCTATAGCTGACTGCATTTTTCTCTCTCTTAGGTATGTATTTGGCCCACCGTTTACTCTGTTAGGAAGGGGTACTGACTTATAGCAGATCAGCCTTTGAACTTACTTGCAGTGATGTGAGTGTGGTTTTACACCAGGAGAACTTCATTAATTGTTTCTAGTAGTTTTGCAAGCCATGTACTCAACTTAAAATGCTTCTTTTGGCTTAATGATGCCGCTTCCCATTTCATGCCTCTTCAGCCCTCCTATCATCAGTTCTTCTGATGTTTTTCTGTCAACTCAGATTTTCTCTCTGAGATTTTTCTTCTGCTTCCTAATCACAGATTTAGGCACGATTCTCATTGTCCTTGACAACCTTGGAGCAATGAGCAATTTTACAAAATGAGAATCAATTGCAATATCATTTTATGCTTCCACATCCAGAAGTATATTTAAAGATAAATGTAAATTCTTATTACTCTGTTGTGTTAAAATATGACAGCACCTTAATATTTTACATCATTGTACCTTTTTAGTATTTCATTATCTAAATCCAATTAATAAACAGAACATTAGGAAAAATTAGAAAACTTATGAAGTCCTTTACAACAGAACAAATTATTCCTAGCTCTGATTGCAGATTCTTTTCCCACTGGATTTCACATCCTGCTTTCAAAATGATTTAACAACATCATGAACAAAAATGCTACTTAGCTGGACAAGTGAAGTGTAAACATGACACAGAAAGAAAATAACTCAGTGCAACATACATATTACTTAATGGTTGTATGCTTACATCATGTCCTCTGCATGGACACTCACTTCTGACTATATTCGACAAGAGATAGGTATCTGTGAATTAATCAGAATCAAATCCCACTGCATTAAGTCTAGTTTATGCTTATGCTTATAAATCTGACCCATAATTTAATTTACACCCACTCCCATATTTAAATTCATGCATGGTCTGACAGATTTGATAATCTACATTACCATAATTAATTTCTCTTTTTGGAAAATAATGCATGAAGCATCAAATTTCTGGAATTGACCTAAAAATTTTACATCAAGTCTCATGTAAGGTTGTCAGGAAAAACATGCCTTTTTATCTGTAAACTAACATGTAGAAGGTATGTTACTGTTTCTGGTATGTGATAACAAGAACAGACAGGATATAGTCCTTTAGTACAGAAATGGGAGCCACATACTTGTTACTTTGATTTTAATATTAAGAAATTGTATTTATTATTTGAAGTTGTTAAATATTGAGTACACAGGGAATTTGCTAAATGGATTGAATTAGTGTATTTTGTCTGTATTCTTTGGTTATGTCAACAAGGAAGGAGCAGATTCTTTCTGTGAATAATTTGAGTCTTGCGTATTTTTGCTTCAACCAACAATGAAAATGATTTTGGTTTTCCACCTGAACTATCAAATTCCATCAATATTTCAGGAGTCTTTCCATCCCAAGCCCCATTCCACAAGAACCTTTATCCACCGATTTGACCTTCTTCAGAAGGTTTTTGCAGGCACTCAATACCAATTATTTTCACCTGTGACTCCTCAGCGCAAACGTGCCTCAGGCAGATGACTCAGAAGTCCAGCGTCCTTTGAGGCAGGGACTCTGCTGCACCATTTAGGAGTGTTTCCAACAGTCTCATTCATGCAAACACAGGCTTCCAAATATGTCCCAGACTTCTTTCTCACTGTGGCCCTAAGCCGGTGGTCTCTCTCATTCCCAGCGTGCCTGGGGACAAGGTGGGAGCAGCAGCCACCAAGAGCAGTGGTGAGCACTCTCTAATTTGCTTCAGGCAAGATCAGCTGTGTTAGTGTAAACAGTTTAAGTGCATTTTCCCTCTGATGAGGTAGAGCCTCCTTCTGTGAACTTTTTCACCTGTAGATTACCAGCCATAGCAACCTCTGACAGCGAGGCACTGCTATGCAACGGGGGTTAGAAAGGGGCAGTTCCCTCCTTCCCTGGCAAAGAAGGCTCTGAAGATGAAGGTTACTTGTGAGTGAATGCATGCTTGTGCAGTGCACTTGTGTAGACTTCTGGATAGGATGGGATGGCTCCTGTTCCTCTTGCCTTAGATTTTACTGGGGCTCCTGAGTCTGCCCTGTGAGATTTTGACACCCAGATTCAGAGATGGTAAGCAGCAGAAAGATCAACACAGCTTCAGAATTATCGCAGATGAAGATAAACCATAATCAGTATTTAATCTAATGAATTTGATAATAGTATGAAAATTTAATTCCCATTCTAACTTGCCTTCATCCCTTGCTCAGCAAGTGGTAAGGATATTTTTTTCCTTTCCTATGTGTGGGGTAATAAACAAAAGATGTTAACTTTCTCCTGCCTTTGAGAAATTCAGTGGTGGGAAAACACTATAAGCTCCTGAGAATGATCAACACCTCAGGTTTGGAATGCATAAAGTGACAGTTACTTATCTGGAAGAACCCTCTGTGAAATTTCTGAATATTTGCATGAGGGCTGTTATAGGAAGGGGGGCAAAGTCATGAGGAAGCAATAGTGAAAAAAACGATTTGAAGGTTTTCTTAAGACACAATTTTTCTCTGAAGTTTCCATGCCTTTCTGTATCCCATAGGAAATGTATTAATGGTGTAAATGGAAAAAGTAGTATTTGAGGTGAAGCTCTTTTATCGCTTTAAAAACACCACCACCACCACCCAGCATAGAGATCAATTCAGAACAGTTCCAAAAAAAAAAAGTAATAAAAATGCAGCAGCTCTACTGTTACAGAGCTTGCAGGTAGACTTAGAAGTTTCTGGTATGAATTGGTCAGCAGGTAATTGTTTTGTGCAGAAACCCACAATATACTGTCCTGGTCTGTTGGAACTTGGATGCGGTAAGAAATATTTCTTTGTTAAAATCCTTGTCTCAGAGTGATTGATGGACAGCACGTGGTGCCAGAGATAAAGGAGATTCAAAAAAATGCCCACCAGTAGTGAATCCCTGGAGAACAGCACTTCACTCCGTAGCTGTAAGTAGGGGCTGTAAGGAAGAAGGCAGATGGACATAGCTCTGTTTCTGATAATAGCAGATTCTGAAGCTGCAAATATTTTTCATAATTTTCAGATATCCCAGACAGAGGAGGCTGGCTATGAAACCGTATTGCGGAAATCTGAGGAGTATTGTGTTCCATTTGAAAATGTATGAATACATGTATAAAGAGATGCATTTTAGCGGAGATTACATAAAGGAAAGAGAAGCGTAGAAGACTTTTTGACTCATATAAGACTGAAGAGTTAGGCTTGCAATTTTGAGTACCTGTATGTTGGATAAAAGAACAGATCTTGAAAAGAGGAGGCACAGAATTAAGCCATGACTAAAGTAAACAGAATTTACCAAGCAAAAGAAGTAATGTATTACAAGTCTTTAATTTGTGGATGGTGTGCAGTCTGGACATGACAGAAAATCCAAAACATTAAAGGAATGGAGGGTTTAGCTAGAAAGGCATGAAAAGCTCAAAGAGAAAGTTCACAAATAAATACCACAAGAGCAGCACAAGCTGAAAGCAAATGGGACATTTCTTTTTCCTAACTGCAGTATAGGAGACCAATTAATGAGCTGTCAGAAACAGTTACTTCCCAGCTGAAAGAAAAGCCATAGGTAGTAGAAGGTAAGGAAGTGAAATTCAAGGCTTAGGGAAGGAGAGCTGCTCCCCTAAGTGAATTTGTTTTCTGAACGTGTGGGTAAATGTATTCACAAAGATACAGATTTTAATAGTACAAGGGAAACTTACTACACCTTCCTGTATCAAAAAGAGCTGATCCCTCGACTGGCACCTGAGCTAGTGCTGAGTGAGGTATCCCTGTAATGTCTTTGTACAGCAGAAAACTGCTTTATTTCTTTGGTTTTAGTTTTTTTGCTTTTGGCAATAAAGCAGCTCAAGGCCTGTGACCCTGGGTTGGTTTGATAGGGCACAGGGCTGGGCAGTAGGAAGTACAAATCAAGATCAGGAGGTGAGTGTGGTCATTGCAAGGGAAGCTTTCACAGCTTCTGCCACCTCCACATCAGTAGCTTTACCTGGATGCCACTCTTGGGGCCGTGGACACAACCAGGGCTGCTTCTCTTCTCCTGCACATCCATGCCATGCTCCCTTCTTCCTCTGACTTTCAGAAGGATGAAGGTCCTAGAAAGAGAGAGCATGTTTATAGCTGCTTCAAGGTACAGGCAATGGCGTAAGGTCTTAGCGAAGACAGACCTTCTTAGTCAGAGAGTCATTGTTTACTTTTGCAGAATTTGTGTTATTTACACCTTTTAATGCTTTTTTTCCGGGCATTTGACAAGGAAATGTATTAATCAGGAAGAGGATCTTATAAATGGTGGGTTAACAAAATCTATGAAGAATTCAAAACTGCACAAAGTATTTTTTCATGCAGTCTTAAAACAAGCTTCAAACCTGTGGCCACCACAGAAGTAGTCAATGCCAAGACAATAGCAAGATGGGAGTGAAGGTGCATATGGATATCTGTTACCTAGTGCTAGTCTAAATCTTCCATCCTGTATTCCTGCCACAGGTTGGAGTTCATACCTAAGCAGACATGTGAATATCACACTGTTCTGGAGAACATGGAGCAGTCTCAGATCAGGAGAGAATAGACGTTCCTTGGGCAATGACCTGTACACAGGAGGGATGTAGACCACAGGTCATCCCATTACAAATGGGCCAGTGGAAACTCAGCAGGCTTGTCCTACAACCTGCCTGTGCTCAGACGTGAGCCAGTCCTGTGGTCAACATTATGGCACGTCAGTGGAAGACACAGTCATGGAGCTGAGGAGCCTAGAGATAGCACATACTTAACTTGGAGGCATCACTGCTGAATGGTTATTCGTAGCAAACAAAAACAGTAGGACACAAGGTTGTGGGGAGCAGATAATGCAAGGGCTGGGACCATCTTTCAGGTCATTAACCTCAAGAATGTCTTTAGTTAAGAATTTTGTGCTGATTTCATTTAGAAAATGCCAGAAGTGCTCAGTAAACTTGCACTGCTGCTCTGAAAAAAGCATGAAATCTTGTTCGACTGCTTGAGGAAGACTGACAGATCAAGGCAGAAAGCAGGTCTCCCATCACGTAGAGGAGCACATACCTAGGATATTGACCTAAAATAACAGACTATCTGCATAATAAAGGCAATCCAAACTCCAGTTCTGACTCATCACTCTCACTTCATATTTAGCATAGTTGCAGCCTGAGGCATTTTTTAGAGCTCTCTTTCTCGTTTGGATTTTCACTGCTGAATGGAGGGTGAGGTACAATTGTCCTCAAGGTCCCCTTGTCTTGTTCCAGGACAAAAGGCAATGGGCACAAACTGAAACACATGAAAATCCTCCTGAACATCAGGAAATACTTTTTTTCATGGGAGGGTGGTTGAACACTGGAACAGAGTGCCTAAAGAAGCTGTGGAGTCTCCATCCTTGGAGATATTCAAAAGCCATCTGGACACAGTCCTGGACAACCAGCTCTAGGTGGCCCTGCTTGAGCCGGGGTCTTGACCTACACAGGGCCTTTCCGACCTCAACCGTTCTGTGATTCTATGATTTTCCCTTAGGGCTTTCTTTTCTAGGTGGCTGTTTATGTATATGAAGCTTGCACCAACTTTTCTTCCAAGTTATCTACATTTCTGTCAGATTGGACTGCTACTGCTTGGCGCATGCAAAAGTTAGTAAGCTGTCTGTGGAGCAGAAAACCACAACAGAGTGTGATTATATAAAGTGACAACACTTAGGAAACCAGGGTAGTAGCCAACCAAAGAAAGAGTCTGCTCGAACTCAAACAATGTTTGCCCTTCTAATTTCCTTCCTGTGCCTTTGTTTGGTCACCTCTGTATTACATGAGTCAGAAAGCCTGAGGTCAAGTTAGAAATGAAGCATGTATCTCCAGAGTCCATCACTTCAACTAAGCTGGGAGAAGTGCTTCTTACGCCACTGCTGTGCCACTGCTGTGAGTCATAGGTTTTTTTAATAAATTGTATTCAGACTCCAGATAATTATCTTATAGCTGCAACTGTTTTTTCAAAATGACGATTCAAGCTTTTTGTAACCCACGTATGTATTTTCCTCAAACTAGCTCAGCTCCTTCAGTTTATGCACCTCAGTCAAGTGTAAAATTAAACAAACCCAGGAAGAAAATATTGCTTAAAGAAAGAAAAATACATCTGGAAGAATAAATCATTGTATTGTCTTAATGCATTGTAGTCAAAGGCTGAGAAGTGGAAAATAGAAATCATATTCCATTTTGTGAAAGCTCCGCTGGTGGCAGAGGTGAAACTAATAAGGCTGGTAAATCTTTATGATAAATATTTAAAAAAACTTCATAGGTGTATTATTTAATGCATTATCATTCCTTGAAGAAAGGAAATAATTAAGACCCTACACTTGCAAAGACTGTACATTTCCTTTAATATGGCAAACCACGAGTCTTCCTGCTGGTCACAATCACGTGGGTGTTATAACGGAATTTTCCTCTAGTGTTTTTGTGGGCTGTAACCCACGCCTGACCAGTAGTCCCTAACCTAAAATGCTGAAAAATTAGGAAAATTTCCCCAAATTAGAAAGAAAGCCAAAAAATTCCTGCAGAGTGTGGATGCTTTTTTGGAACATGAGGGAGTTTCTTGGTGCAGAGGACAGCTTCCTTGTAAGTCATGAATCTCATTGCTCCTCTCAGAGCAATCGGAGTTCATGGAGTCAGCACGGGGCCTCATTCCTTTTTTAATAGATCTTCCACATATGCTAGAGTATCATTTGCCTAGATAACATTACTTTATTCACTCAATGTTTATAAAAGCCTATACACTTTTTTGCATGTAATTAAAGAAATCAATGAGCATATTTATTAAAAAAAAGCACACGTGCTGTATCTCTTCATAAAGATGTTAGAAGTTGCTGTTTTAAGCTTCATTAAGATTTTTATGAAAAAGAAAAGTGCTTCTGGCATTATACAGTTCCACAGAAAAACTTTGATATGCATGTTAGCACCAATTTATAGGTAGGTTTTATGTGTCTGCATATTTAAAGGAATATTTCATGTGCTCTTTTGGAGAGAAGAGTCTATTTGAAAAACTAACAGTGAATTTTGCATGGAAGGAAAGATCATTTGGTACCTTTGCAACAGAGTCTGCCTAACAGAGACAGCTCTCACTAGTGATTAAGCACATGAATTTGCCAAAAGTGCAGTGATTCATGGAAATGGCTTGTATTGCTTTTTTACCATACCACTCATTTCCATGGATCGATTTATTGATGGGTTTGAGCCCACTAATAACTATATTTGAAAACTGCTGCCTCGTGTGTATTCACATCGTATGTCTTAAGTAAGTCTGAACTCCCACAGAAAAGCATCCTTTAGTTACTTCCCAGCAAGATAGGGTTTGTCACATTCCTGAATGGCCAGAGTGCTGTGGGGAAAGTAAAAAATTCTGTAGAAAAAGAATAAATGCAACTTATTGCTTTTTTATCACAATGTTGATGGGTAACAAACTCTGTATTCTGTTACAACCTTGAGATACCATGAGAGAAAAATATGGGAACTATAAAAATAATGCAAAGCGACATTTTCTGCCAACTTCCACAATAAATATACTCATTGTGCAGTTAATATACTGGTTGCCAGATAGCTAGGTGGAACAAGAACTTGTACAGTATTCATCTGTTGTTAAAGAAAAGCCTATCTTTGTCCTACAGAATGGATAAGCTGTTCAAGAGTAGTTCATCTATATGAAAATATGACCCAGGAAGGCCTACCAAGCAAGGTCAGTACGTCCTAAAATGATGTGTTAAATAAATTCAGCCCTAGGGAGGCTAAGGTGCTGACAGCTACGTTAATGAGCACATCAGGTCTCTTCGCCCAAGCTTTCCGAAACAGCATAGCATGGCCCAGGGCATGAGTAAGTAGCAAGTCCTTTCCCCGTATTTAACTGGGGGAGACACCACCCCTATCCTATTCTAGACGGCTCTGCACGTCATACTGGCACAAAGAAGAAAACAGGAAATCTTCCAGAAGCATTTCCTGGTTTAGGATGTTGAAACTCCAGGCCTAGGTCCTTAAGAGAATAAATACCAAATTAGCTGGGCTCTTGACTGCTCTTTTCCCCTTTTCCCTGAAATTTCTGTTAGAAAATGTGTTCCTTTTGCTCCCATACGGATTTTGCTTCAGCTGTTAAAACTCACATCGTAAGCTTAAAAATAAATGTCAGTCTATGCTGCCATTTGCAATAAAGCAGCAGGTTTAGAACAATAATCTATAAAGTTCCTTTTAATGTTCTTTTCCTATTTTAAAGCAAACCTTCCCCAAGAATTATGATGAACAAGTGGAGGGCTGCATTCAGCAGCAGGGAGTCACTAATGACCGTTTCTGTCCTCACCAGTAAATAGCACAGCAGTTAATGGAAATTACTTTTGAGTATTTCTCAAGACAGCTGAATGAAGAAACCAGCCAAAGACATACTTAAGTCTCCTCTCCCTTAATTAACATGCATCTGACAAATATATAACACTGTAAATACCATATTATATCTGATACTGTAAAAGAAGAACAGTGAGTGGATTGATACTGATACAGATAGGGAGATAAATTAGCTTGATAAACAGTCTCCTAGTGTTTGTCACTCCCAACCACCGTAATTACAACTACATTTGAACACTTGGCAGTATGCAAATCACAATTTAAAGTAAACAGTGTAAAATACATGTGTCTGAAGTAACTGTTCAAATGGCGTATTCCAAGAGAGACAGAGAAAGGAAAAGAGAGGTTTGATGCTTTCACCAATAATCAATTTTTTTAAAAAAACGGGAAAAAAAATTGCTGTAGGGAAAGCAATGAGATAGTCCCCCAAAGTTTTCATTCCTCCTTTGTCTTTTCTTTTCTTGTGACTGTACTGCAGGTTTTAGTTCAGGCATATTGTGAGGAGCTAAGCTGGAAACTTACCACTGGCATGGGACTTACAGCGGTGTGACAAACAACTCTGTGTGGTCAGAAGAAGTCCTGAGAAAAGGAGGAACATGAATAAGTGCTGATCATTCCTAAATAACATGAAAGATTGCCTGTAGATGGATGTAGATGGACATCACACTGATTGAGGAACTAAAAAACTCTGAGATGGGACTAAGCAAGACTATAGGTAAACCTGATCAACAATGCACTGTTTAGGAGAAGGAACATGCGGCTTACATGCAAATCTTTTTAAAAAGTCCCGTGCTCTTTGTGGACCAGAAAGGACATAAAAAATAATTTGCTTCTATTTTGTTTAAAAATGATTTTTCTTGTGTCTAACAGACTACTCTGGGCAGGGAAGTCCTTCTACCCTTCATGTACATATAGTGACTCTCAAAATGGAAACAAGATCTCTAGACCATGGTATTGTGGGACTAAGGATAGGTCTGAAGAGCATGTTGGTAGGTACAAGGTGATGACAGAGGCTGTGATCGGACCTGCTCCCAAGCCTGCATCCAGGAATTCCAGGCAGTGCCTTCCTCTGGCTACAGATCCTACAGAAACCCCTCTGACTTCTCCTTTCAACTGCCATGCTATAAACACCTTGCTATTCCTGCACAAGCAACACTGCCGTACTGATGATCCCACAGCTGACCTCCAAGCCCCAGCCTGACCAAATCTTTGTCTGGGGCATAGTGGTATTGAATGAGTGCATAAAGATCTTTAGAAGCCCGTGTCGGTGGGACTGGCAATACCATCCCCATTGTATTTTCCCATCCGCAGTAACACACTTCTGATGATGTGCTGTTGTCTTCTACCTTACACTACCTGAAGCTTGTTTGTGCCCTGTGCTGGGATTTTTTTTTCCCTTCTCCTCAATATAGAAGCTAGTGCCTGTGTCATCAGCATTGAAATAAGTCTTCTAGCCTACCTCTTCCTCTACCTGATGTCAGGACTTCTGTAGACAGTTTTTTCGTGCAGCATTATAGAATCCTAGAACAGTTTGGATTGGAAGGGACCTTATAGATCATCTAGTTCCAACCCCCCTGCCATGGGAGGGACACCTTCCACTAGACTAGGTTTCTCAAAGACCCATCCAGCCTGGCCTTGAACACTTCCAGGGAAGGGGCATCTACAACTTCTCTGGGCAACCTGTTCCAGTGCCTCACAGTAAAGCATTTCTTTTGTATATCTAATTTAAATCTACCCTCTTTCAGTTTATAGCCGTTACCCCTTGTCCTATCACTACACGCCCTTGTAAAAAGTCCTCATCTGGACCTGCTCCAACAGGTCCATGTCTTTCCTGTGCTGAGGGCTTCAGAGCTGGATGCAGGACTTTGGGTAGGGTCCCACCAGGGCAAAGCAGAGCAGCAGAATCACCTCCCTCGACCTGCTGGCTGTGCCTCTTTTCATGCAGCCCAGGATGCGGTTGGCCTTATGAACTGTGAGCACACACTGCTGTGTTGCGTTTCTTATCCAGCAGTACCCCCAAGTCCTTCTCTGCAGGGCTGCTCTCAATCCGTTCTCTGGCCAGCCTGTATTTGTGCTTGGGATTGCCCCAACCCATGTGCAGGACCTTGCACTTGGCCTTGCTGAACTTCATGAGGTTTGCACAGGCCCACCTCTCAAGTCTGTCAGAGTACCTCTGGATGGCATCGCTGCCCTCCAGTGAGTTGACTGCACCACACAGCTTGGTGTTGTTAGCAAACTTGCTCAGCCAATCCCACTTTCCATGTTAATGACAAAAATGTTAAACAGCACCAGTCCCAGTACTGACCCCTGAGGAATGCCACTCATTGCTGGTCTGCACTTGGACATTGAGCCATTGACTGCAACTCTTTGAGTGCAACCATCCAGCCAATTCCTTGTCCACTGAGTGATCCCTCTGTCAAATCCATGTCTCTCCAATTTAGAGACAAGGATGTCATGCAGGACAGTGGTCCATGATCTTGCCGGACACAGAAGTGAGACTGACTGGCCTGTAGCTCCCCAGGTTTTGCTTTTTATCCTTTGTAAAAATGGGCCTTATATTTCACATTTTCCAATCAGTGCGAATTTCACTAGACTGCCACGACTTCTCAAATATGATGGATAGTGGCTTAGCAACTTCATTTGCTAGTTCACTCAGGACCGATAGATGCACCTTATCAGGTCCCATGAACTTCTGCGCCTTCAGGTTCCTTAAATGGTCTTGAACCTGATCTTCTCCTGCAGTGGGTGATTCTTCATTATTGCAGTCCCTGCCTTTGCTGTCTGCAGCTTGGGTGGTGTGGCTGGAGCAGTTGTTGGTGAAGACTCAGGCAAAAATGTTGTTGAGTACCCCGGCCTTCTCCATAGCCCGCGTAACCAGGTCTCCTGTTTCCTTCCAAAGAGGGCCCATGTTTTCTCTAGCCTTCTGTTTATCACCAGCGTACCTATAGAAGCTTTTCTTGTTGCCCTTGATGCCCCTGGCCAGCTTTAATTCTATCAGGGCTTTAGCTTTCCTAACCTGATCCCTGGCTGCTCAGACAATTTCTCTGTATTCCTCCCAGGCTGCCTGTCCTTGCTTCCACCCTCTACAGGCTTCCTTTTTGTGCCTGAGTTTGTCCAGGAGCTCCTTGTTCATCCATGCAGGCCTCCTGGCATTTTTGTCTGAATTCCTCTTTGTTGGGCTGCTTCATTCCTGGCCTCCTCCTAAGAAGGTGATCCTTGATTATTTACCAGCTTTCTTAAGCCCCTCTTCCCTCCAGGCCTTTATCCCATGGTACTCTACCAAGCAGATCCCTGAACAGGCCAAAGTCTGCTCTCCTGAAGTCCGCAGTAGTGAGCTTGCTGCGCACCTGCACTGCCCTAAGGATAATGAACTCCACCATTTCATGGTCACTGCAGCCAGGCTGCCCTTGAGCTTCACATTTCCCACCAGCTCCTCCTTGTTGGTGAGAACAAGGTCCAGCATAGAACCTCTCATTGCAGGATCCTCTGTCACTTGGAGAAGGAAGTTATCACCAATGCATTCCAGGAACCTCTTTGATTACTTATGCCATGCTGTGTTGTCCTGCCAACAGATATCAGGGTGGTTGAAATTCCCCATGAGGAGCAGGGCTTGTGAATGTGAGGCTGCTCCTATCTGTCTAGAGAGGGCCTCATCTCCTTAGTCTTCCTGGTTGGGTGACCTGTAGCAGACCGCCACTATAATGTTACCTGTCCCTGTCTGCCTTTAATCCTGACCCATAAGCTCTTGGTCGGCTCCTCATCCACCCCCAGGCAGAGCTCCATGCATTCTAGCTGGTCATTGACATAGATGGCAACATCCCCTCCTTGTCTTCCCTGCCTGTCATTCCTAAAGAGCATGTATCCTTCCATTCCAATGCTCCAGTCATAGGAGCCATCCTACCACATCTCCGTGATGCCAATAAGATCATAGGCTTGCAGGCATGCGCACATCTCTAACTCTTCTTGTTTATTCCCCATGCTTCATGTGTATGCACAGAGGCATTTAAGTTGGGCTCCCAGTGGAGCTGACTTACTGGCTGGAGTGACTGGAGTTGCTTTGTGCTGCCCTTCAGGTGCTCTCCTGCTGACCTGTGATCCTTCTCCAGGCTGTGGGTATCTACTGCTGGGACCAGCATCAACCTGGGATGGACTGAGGTTCCCCTCCCCCAGCAGCTTTAGTTTAAAGCCCTCTTCACCAGCTTGGCAAGCCTATGACCAAAGATGCTCTTCCCTTTCCCTGTCAAACGAATCCCATCAGCCCCCAGTAGACCAGGTTTCTCAAAGCAATTCCCATGGTCTAAGTAACCAAACCCCTGGCTGTGGCACCAGTCCTGTAACCATTTATTGATTTGCCAGTTTCGAATGGCCCTTTCAAACCCCTGCTCTTTTACTGAGAGGACTGATGAAAAAAACTACCTGCACTCCAGAGTCCTGCAGCACCACACCTGGGGCTCTGTAATCCTTCTTCACAGAATCATAGAATCACAGAATGGTAGGGGTTAGAAGGCAGCTATGTGGATGATCTTGTTCAACCCCCCTGCCGAAGCAGGGTCACCTACAGCAGGCTGCACAGGACCTCGTCCAGGTGGGTCTTGAATATCTCCAGAGAAGGAAAATCCACAACCTCTCTGGGCAATTGGTTCCAGGGCTCCGTCACCCTCAAAGTAAAGAAGTTCTTCCTCATGCTCAGGTGGAACTTCCTATGCTTCAGTTTGTGCCCGTCACCCCTTGTCCTGTCGCTGGGCACCACTGAAAAGCATCTGGCCCCATCCTCCTGACACCCACCCTGAAAATATTTAGAAGTATTTATAAGATCCCCTCTCAGCCTTCTCTTCTTCAGGGTAAACAAGCCCAGCTTCTTCAGCTTCTCCTCGTAGGAGAGATTCTACAGTCCCCTCATCATCCTCATAGCCCTCCGCTGGACTCTCCCCAGTAGCTCCTTGCCTTTCTTGAACTGGGGAGCCCAGAACTGGACACAGTACTCCAGATGGGGCCTCACTAGGGCAGTGTAGAGGGGGAGGAGAACCTCCCTCGACCTGCTGGCCACACTCTTCTTAATGCACCTCAGGGTACCATTGGCCTTCTTGGCAGCCAGGGCACACTGCTGGCTCATGGTCAACTTGTCATACACCAGGACACCCAGGTCCCTCTCTGCAGAGCTGCTCTCCAGCAGGTCCGCCCCGAGCCTGTACTGGTGCATGAGGTTCTTTGTCTCCAGATGCAGCACCCTGCACTTGCCCTTCTTGATACTACTCAGGCTGCTCCTGTCTGTGTTGTTGGTGCCCACATGAAACAACAGCAGCAGATAATAGCCAGTGGACTGTACATGGCTTGGTAGTCTCTTGGTGACATCCCTGATACGAGCCCCTGGTAAGCAGCTCACCTCTCTTCTGTCTGCAGAGTGGTGAAGCGGTTTTGCCAGGGCACCTCAGGCTTCGGGGAAAGTCTCTTCCTCCTGCTGGTCCTTGCCATTGCAAGCTTCCATTCTTCTGCATTATTTGCTCCCCCCTCCCTTCTGTGTGTGCCAGTGGGGGAGTTTTTGGCTGTTTGGCCATGGGCTGCAGGTCCACTGCTGACTGCACTTGGAACCAGTTACATATCTCCTTCTCAGCCTCCCTGATGTTACATGACCTTCTCACCATCTCCTGTAGCTCAGGCACCTGCTGCAGGAGGTCCTCCACAACTTTTGCAGGCAGGTCTGCTGTCTGTCCCTGCCCAAGGAGAAAGGTCTAGGCACTTTCTGCAGTCTGAGCTCTGCACTGCCGCCTTTCCCTTCAGCAGCTCCATTTGGGTGGAGGCATCGGCCACCGCTGGGGCGGATGGTGCAGACCCCCCAGCCAGAGCTGCAGCCTCTGCTCTCAGACGAGTGCCCACCATTCTGCCCTGATGGCCAGGTAGGCTGAGTGCCCTTGACCTGTGCAGACAGTCACAGAACCGTGCCTGGTGGCTGGGTTATCCGCACTTCAGGTCTCGCACTCGGGCAGTGGAGTGTCCCCCCTTCAAGGAGGGGCCCTCCCTTGCGAGCTGCCGCGCCAACTGCCGCGCCATGCCCTGTTGGCAGCGCTCCTGGTCACTCGCGCTCCCCAGGCTGCTTTCCACGGCTGTGGGGGTGGTCGCAGCAGCAACGCCCTGGCCTCGTCGGCATCTCTCATGACAGCGGCCGGCTCCCGGCAGGTCTCTCCACTGCCCTGGTGTTTCCCTGCCTCAGGAAAACCCCCTGTGCGCAGAGATCTGCCGCTCTGCTGTGGATCGAACTGGATCTGGAGCAGCTCCCCTCAGTGACTGACAGGTTTGCAATGCATTCACATTTGAGCATGGAATCAAGCCCTGACAGATCAAGAAATCCTCTTGGAAAAGCCAAGAATCGCAACTCTGGAGCAATTCTTGTGACTCTCTGACCCGTAACTGAAGACCCTGTGGCCCTTGGTGTTCCTAGCTCCGTAGCAGCCTTCCTGGCTTGTTTCCCCAGATTGACGTGAGAGCTGGGATTGCTAAGGAGCCAGAGAGTTAGCAGTCTGCAGGTCAGTACTCTTTGAACTTTCAGGTTTCTGGCTGTCCACAATTTTGCTGGAAGGTTAACAAGGCAGCTGTTCTCCAGCAGTCTGGCTGGCATGCTATAGGTGAGATGGGAATGCAAGATCTTACAGATGTCCTCTCCACATAGCCTGCCAGTAAGTCTTCAGAGAAAACAAACAGACAAAAGTTTGAGACCTAGCTCCCAGCAGGAAGCTCAAGACAACAAAACCCAGCTCCTGTCTAAAAAACGAGTGACCTGGACATGCTCCTTTAGAGACACCTCACTTAAGGAAGCAGATAAGCAGCAGTGACCAAAGTATTGGTAGTGTGGGAACTATCATAGTGCCCTCATCATCACAGGGCTTAGCTGCATCATCCCACTGCTGGAAAAGCACATTTCTGACAGACCGCCTCACCCTTCCTGCATTAAGGGGGATAAGCCTACCACCACCCCCTGCACTGAGACTGTGTCGTCATCGCAGTGTAATTCGGAGTTGAACCTAGGCAGAGGAAAACAGAACTTCTGTCTAAAAAGCAATGCACTGACACTGTTGTCAGGATTACTTTTGTTCCTAGTTTACTTAAAAGTCTCATTTGCGTTGTTATAAACTCTGCTGACTAGAGGCTTTTCATCATGTTCCTGTTTTCTCCTTTTATACATTTTATATAGCTCTTAGTTTCTAACTTACATAATTTATACTCATTTCATTCTGGACATAGAACCACACTGCTTCACTTAAAGGCTTACTTTTTCTAAGTAAATGCTTATTTCATAAATATTAAACAGAGGAATGCACAGTTTTCTCATCAAATCTTATTATGAGCACTATGCTGAGAGTTTACCCCATTTTTATATACATTTTAAAATAATGAACCACAGTTAGAACAGTTTTGAGTAGTTATGGATATATTCCCTATGTTCCATTTTTAAAATACATATACATAACTATATAAAGTGAATATAATTTTGTACTTGGTTTTTTCCCTTACTAGGTTGCTTTTTAGGCAGTGTAGATATTTTTCCACTTGTTTTGACTGTGGATTTTGAAGATAACATGAAATAGTTCCAGCCGTCTCTCAGACGCTTCTGCTTATACTTTTTCTCTCGACTGATCTGATTCATAATTGCTTTCAGCATTTCTGTCTGCCCTATTAAAGCACTAAGTCTAGAACATACTGGTTACACAGTTATATATTTGATTCTGTTTCCACGTAAGAAGTGTAAGTCGGACTCTATCACTTCCATTGAATTAGGCACCACTAGCCTGATAATCAAGCACTTTCTATGGCACACAGTGCCCCCAGGTCAAACACACTTACAGGCTAGGAAATACTCATCTATTGTTTTACAAGTTCCAGGGGCAGAAATGTAGTTTTTGCTGAAACATCTTTCAGTTGAAGAGAAAGGCCCCATGATAATTACTCCCCCACCCCCGCCATTATTAAACAGCACTTTTGGAGCTCACTCTGCACTCAGATTTGATGGAAGGGAGCATATTGCCAACTATATCCATAATGTGTTTTTTCTGTTGGAATGGTGGTGCTGACAATTTAGGACTTCTTGCTCCCAGGCTGTCAATGACTTGAGAGTGGTGAATGAACAGAACACCCTTCCTCCATTGCTTTTGCTGTTTCACTCCTTCTAATGTATGAAGTTTTCAAATACTTGATTAACATGTCCCCTTTCACCCGATTTCAGTGAAGAAGTGAAATGTATGATCATAAGCAGGCTGTCTGAATATCTCTCGTCTATTACCCATACATCAGCATATAGAAAGTCTTCATTTCTTCCACTATTTTGATTTTGAACTAAAGAGGAGCTGGTTTTTTCTGTGTCCTTTTGTTGCTCATATAAATTCCCTGGCTGTAGCTAGCCTATTCTCTTGGAGATCAGTTTCCTCCGTGCCGAGTAGATCATCCAGACTGCTTGGTTGCCTGTGCTCACAGAAGGGAAAGTGATGTTCCACAAACACCAAACCCTCTCCTGTATATAAAAAATTGTTAAAATACAAGACTGTGCTGTTTTTCTCCCCCCCAAAAGTCATAAATTATAAAGAATGTTTGTATGTATGCGTATTGCTTCTACAAACCTGCATATATGCAGTGCTCCAGATCTGTATTTCTTTGTGCTTCCTGAACTTGTATTCCCTCCTTCTAATTTATGTATCCAAGGAACAGGGTGATACTTCTATGCAAAAAGTGCCACACGAGGTTCCAGATCTCAGTAAACTAAGTATTACCTACATGGGGCACACAATGAGGACATCAAACCTATGTATTTCTTAGAAGACAGAGTGTTGTATATTTAGGCTTATTTAATTAAAATTTATTTCAAACTGTTCACAAAATGTCTTCCTAACTGCAATGAAGCCAGAGAGAAAGTATGAGGAAGATCAGGGGCACACACAGCTTTCCTCTATGTTGGCAAAATGTTAAGCTAAAGCTAATTTCAGTCACAATAGCATGATACTGTCTCTGTTCATGAAAACACCTTTAGCATTTGGAATTGTTGTGTTTCCTAATACAATAAAGATCCTTGCAAAATTCCAATTACTTACGCTTGAGAAATTTTCATAGTCCAGCTCAGATAGATTAACATTGATGATTTTTAAAATATTAAACTTTAGTAATGAAATGACGCAACATCTTGTAGTCTGGGGGCTTTCTTGTGGGACATTACTTTAAAATGGGTATAAACACCGTAAACTCTTAATAGTACTTAAAATGAGATTTTGATGACAATTGTACAATACACTTCAATTTTAGTATTTATGAAATATGCATTTACGCAATAAAAATAAGTCTGTAGGAAATGCACTGTGGTTTGGTGGCCAGGATGCAAATCTATGAGTCAGAAGTTTGCATTCTATTTCTGGATGTGCCAGAAAGCTTTTTCTATAATTATCAGCATCTATATTTGTCTCTTTTTTTCTCACTGTCTTTTCATCTTGGAAACTCACAAGAAAGACAAGAAATTATTTTAGAGAGAGGGTGTCACCATCCATTGTGGGTTGTCTCCTGACACTTGGAGAAACTAGTACAAGTTGTCTCAGTACTTTCAAATCTTGAAATATTATTCCTTTTTGAATTCCGTTCATTCACCTCTATTCACATAGAGTAAGGTATCAGTGAACAGATACCCAACACTCTGGCTAGAGATACAATATTTAGGAAGATATTTAGCCAAAATACAGGAAATTGAAAATTTTCCTCATGCAGTTCTTCTACTGCATCACCGATTTGGATAAACCCAAACAGTTAATAAACCAGTCAGACTTCAGATTATATTTGTTTAAACCTGAGAGGCAAATATTGGGATTTGAGCTTTCCTGCTGGCTGCTATACCTTCAGTAACTACTTCGTGCCTTCAAATATTTTTAAGCCAGTAAGATTCCAGTAACTGATGCTACAGTATTTCAAGTGACAATCTAAGAAAATCTTCTATTCATAAGTGTCATAGTGTAATAAACATGTTTTCAACACTAGTTTAGAGAGGGGAAAATTTGTATCTACTCTTATTCCAGGTTAGAATGAACTGAAAATTCCACTGTATTCAATTAAATTCTATTAGGGATTTTTACAAAGTCATATTCATTCACCATAAAGGAAGTCATATGACTATGATTTTTAAATGCGTTATCTGGTGTCAGGGGAACAAAACTCAAAACATATCTAAAAGCGATAAACTGCATGGTGCGAAACTGAAAAAAAAAATCTCTATGACATTACAACAATCAAATATCTTTCCAATGATGCCAACACAATGAGAACAAGAATGTTATACCCACTGTTGCATGAAATAATACAATTTATTGAAGCAATTTGTCTTCAATCTGTGTTGTATGAATAATATATCGATAAAAAGACGGGCATAGGCAGCATAGCTTCAGTTATATTTTGGAAATTTCAAACATCTGTATTAGGAGAGAAGAACCAGACAGGAGTGATTTACAGTGAGACATTTGACTACATTATTTTATCTTTGGTACCTTAACCTTCATATGCAGCATAATCTTCAAGCTATAAGTCCTAAAATTAAGCTCAGTTACATAGACTGGAGCATAGGAAGGATGACCAGAGCCAATTCACATAATCTTTCAGGATTTTGCTTCTCTTAATAACCAGCTCACAAATATTCACACTAGAAGTAGGCTTTCCAATGTAAAATGTTAGATTTACCACCTCTGTTCCACATGACTAGGTTTTCTTTTCAATTTTTAATTGTCATTTTGATGGGCAACTGATGTCTACTGTCCAATTTAAAATTAATGCATCCTCCATTTATATTCAAGGTACTATTCAAGTTCCTGGACCTAATTTTTCCACTAGAAAATCTTTAGTAATGTTGTCATAACGATCATGATTGTTGCTGAATTCTTTTCTTTCTGAAGAATGCATACACTTCTGTTCTTATCAGCCCATTTTGTTCTTGTTTACATACTTTCGAAAAATGATTTTGTTTTTTACAAACATAGCAACTCTTTCTAAAAGCACGCTACTGTTTTGGTCTGTGTTTGCTTCCACACTATGTGTATGCTCTATTTTTCACTCTGTTTCCATACTAGAACACAAGTTATCATTCTTTGCTGTGATTCTACCCAGCTTCATGAAGATATCAAATTCTTGTTTGGACTGTTCCCAGTTTAATCCCACAGTTGTAGATACTCTAAATACACCAAATTCTTTAGTTGCTCTGACTGTTCTTGTATCACCTTTTCTTGTGTTCTCTTTCCAGGTCCCAAGTGTAGTTCTCCAGCAGTAGATAGCAAACACTTTCTGTTGAAGCCTGGATAAGATACCTCCATAATCTTAAAGCTAAAGCTAAAAAGCAGAGACTGAGAGTGAGACTTCTGCTAGGATTTCCATGCATGCCAAGCCCAAGCTCTAAATGCCTGCTGGTCAAATATCTCCATCTTCCTGATGGAAGTTATACAGTACTTAAAATACAGCAGTCTGAGTCAGTCTCCTCAGTCTTGCATGCCTTCACCGTAGGTCCCAGGTTTTAGCTTCTGGACAGTTTTCTGCAGTTCATTCCCTGACGGTATCTGATCCATTGGATCCTTTTTGGCCCATTCTGATTGCTGTTTGTAGACTTAGAATGCAGCTATTTTTAATCCTTCTTTTGGAGACATATCTGAGAAGGCCTCCTGTTTCTCCTGCTGATCTTCCTCTGCTTAGTAATTGCTGCAGTACATGTGCAGGGAGTGTCCTCCAAAGAGACACTTGCCGTTTGCACCCATGTTTTGCTTTTTTTTTTATATTCACTGTTTTATGGATAAAAAAGCTTTAACTTACTTTACCTTTCATCACATAATCTGCTTCATTTTCTCATGGTTAATAAAAAATTTTGATACTCTCATTAGCAATAGTGACTACACAAGAGACTCTCAACTTCCTACTGAACTGTATGAAAGTATTTTATGCAATTATTATAACCGTTTCCCGAAACTCTGTGGCACCAAGCAGGGATCTGTATTTCTTTCTACGGGTTTTGAAGTTTTGTTTTTTAAACATTTTAGCATAGCTTTTATAATGGCAATTCACTGTGGGTACCCCAGACACTGGAGCATTTGAAACCATATCCTGTAGGATAACATCAGAAAGACTTTTAACAAATCATATTGTGGTCCACTATTTGTCACTACCTCACTTGTATGCCATATTTGCCAGATATTGATTCTACATGTGAGAAGCAACTGAAATAGCACAGAAGTAGAGCTCAGAATGCTATTTCTAGATTCAGAGAATAACAATTCCAAAACAATGTGTAATATTTTCCAGTGTAAACAAACAAAATAATGCCAGCCTTGTACATGGATCTGAAGTTTCCTTTAATATGGCTGAATGACAAACAGAGTTTCCAGCTTCAATGTCCTTCTCTCTTTAGTTGTTTATTGTTACAAGCTTTTCTTTGTTGTGAATTTTTTTAACTAATCGACAGCACTTCACCTCATTTTCTTCATCGCATTTTTCTGTTTCCTGGGGAACTTTTCTTGTGAATGTCTACAACTTCTCCATGTCTCTGTTTTTTTGTCTTTAGTTTTTGGGCATCACTTTTATCCATCTTCTACACTGTAAGTTCTTTCAGGAAGACATGGTATATGTCAATGCAAATTGTTATCATACCACTTGGTTTCAGTGTAGACGTGCTGATTCTCTGAAGACAACCCTTGCTGAAAGGTGTGTTTGGCTGCGCAAGAGCTAAGCAGCCCATTTCTATGTTTACAGCAGCATTTAAAATGTGTATTTAAAAGGAAAAATACTTGCAGCAAGGGATGAATTAACATTAAAGGTATTTACTTACTTGTATTTTTAAAGTAACCTTTCTAATTAATAGATGCCACAATAAATTACATTTATTTTAAAAAATAGTCAAACTACTCTTCAGAGTAGGATAATGGATGCCTTCAACGACAAGTCATATAACATGTGCATTCATAAATGAATATTCATTCTGCAAGTGTTCACAGATACTGATAATATTTCACTTATTCTATGAGGGAGCAAGTAATCATGTACTACATTTAGTGAATAATCATAAAGCAAGCAGATCACAGACAACTCAGGGGATGAAACTTTTTCAGATAAATCATTTGTTAAACAATTACAACTAATGAGCATATTCATAAAATCAGGCTATGCATTGATAATACATCAAGTGACTAAAAGTCTATGTTTGATGGCTACATTATTTGCTATGAATAGTTCATCCATCTTCAACAGTAAAGCTTTAATTTTTCTTTTAAACTGTGAACAAATACGGCTGAAATTATCTTTGAAGTTCGGAAAAATTGAGCTTTCTTCCTCTTTGTGCCAACAGGTTTTGTACTTGATTTTGAACAAACTGTTTATAGTCAGAGCCTGCTGTACTTGTTTACAGTGGCCAAGATTCCTGCACTATTTTGACACTATTTGTGGTTTTAAAGGAGTCCTGGGGTGTGTGATACCCCTTTGACAGCTCTGCAGGAAGGTGGGCTTGAATTTCTTCAGTGGCTTGAGCAACTGACATGCAAGCTGTCTGCTCTAGCTGATGTGGGGTCCTATCCAGTCTTGTCTACTCCACACTGTCCCAGGCTGCCTAACTCTCTGAGATGCTTTTTCTCTTGTGTCAGCATCCCCTAGCATTCTTGTCTAGCTCAATTTCTTCCAATACAGGGATATCATTTTTGTGGTGAGATGCTCAGAGTGGGATGGTATGGAAGGAAGGGCCAAGCCTGCTGGGACACCCTTTGAATACTGAGTGACGAGTCATTCTGAGCGTGGCCAGTGCCAACTGCTTGTCAGTGCAGCTTTCTCACTCAAGGCATACCCCGGCCCTGCACGTAAGCTCCCTTGCTTGCAGAGCCAGCTGACACATGCTAGATTGCAAATCAGCAGGTAAGCAGTGTGGGTGTTCAGCAGATTGGGGTTCTAGTTTGTGTTCTGATTAAAATGGTAGCCCCATTGTGTCCTTAAATCCTGGTTTCAGCTAGAAGATGTATCATGTTGGATTAAAATCACTTTTCAGAACCATGATCTTGTCCTCAATTTCATCTGTTTTCTGTGAAGTGTCAGCTAGAGAGCCAGACCTGTGAGCCATGTCCTTCCCAGCTGTGTTGCTGCTAGCCCGACTGCCGCTTGCATTGAAAACACCCCTGCAAGCCCTTCCTTTGCACAGAAAATTAGTGGTGGACTGGGTGTATCTAACTTGTTTAAAGCCCTGGAGCCAAGTCGCAGCAGGGCATAACAACAGGGAAGGCTAGCAAGAGAAGAGGGCCATCTGGGCTCACACATAAGCTTGGACTGAGAATCACAGGTTGAAGAGATATTAAATAATTGAATTCTCCGGCCTCGGGAGTGGGATTCTCTCTCTTCCTCTGTCAAGTGAGGCAAATGGTTGCCAACTGGGGGTTACTCCCTCTCTCAGATCTTGATTCAGCCTGTGGGATCTGGTTTGCAGATGTGCGGAATATTTGTTCTTGCAGCTGAATCAGTGGTCCTTGTTTTTGAACACCTGCAGAGCTAGCTAATAGATACTGGCCTCTATAAGGAGGATGGAATGTTTAGTACAGGGTCGAAGGCAGGCTGTGTAAAGGAGGTGAGAGTTTAGAACTGGAAATAAACTCTTCGGAACTGGAAGCAGCATACAAAGAGCACAGTGCGCTTGAGCCACTGTGGTCGGATACGCTGCGTGTCACAGAATTCAGCTATTATGGCCTTGGACTGTATGACAAAATAATAACAGAGACAATGAAAGTCTTTGAGACAAGTGTCTGGTGGGGGCATGGGTGTTATAACGAGGTTCACAGTTTTATCCTCCTAGACATGGTATGTCTTAGCAGACATGTTTGAGGGAAGAATAACTAACAGCATAAAGTAATTGAAAAGAGGATAAAATATAACTTGATTCTGCTTAAGATGCCTCACAGTATACTGACTTCACACCTTTGTTAGGGAATTCATTTTGCAGATTAAAGATACTGCATTTTCTTAGTCTGTCTTCAGCCTTATGTCACATAGGAAACTATATAGTTAAACTGTAGAAGATTCAGTTTTTATAGAAGAATAATAAAATTAGTAAGGAAAAAGCGAGAGAGAGCATTCCAGATTGTGCTGAAAGTACATCTCTCTGGCTGTAGAGTGATTACTCCTCAAAGAGGTTCAGTCTTGAGACAGAACTCATTAAATATTTTTATTAATTGCCTTGACACCAAAAATGGCAGTGTGCTAAATGTGCTGATAACAAGCAGTTGTGAGGCACTGACAGTGTTCAAGAAGAGTCAGAATATCATTCAGGATACACTTCAGAATATCGCTGACAACTAGAGTGGCACAAATAGGATTCAGTATAGTAGCTGAAGTGGAATTAGGGATGAATAACACAAATTTCATCAATAAATTTGAAATTTGTCTACTCTTAAAAATTGATGAGGATAAAGAAACCAGGAGTATGAGTCTATTATGGGAATATATGAGATAACAGTCTGACATATATAGCCTCAAAAATATATGTGAAAGCTTAAGATGTAGCTTTTCCAGTACAGAAAGGAAAGTGCTAGTGCTAACATGTAAGATCCTGTCTGCAATATTTTGTTCTGTTCTGGATGGTTATGTTTAATGAAGACGAATCAAGACTTGAACAGGTGCAGAGCAGGAGGATTAAAATGAATGGATAATGGAAAATTTTACTTAGAGGAGGGAGATTAGAAGAGCATAGTTGATTTAGTTTAGAGCATAGCTGATTTAGTTTAGTAAAAATAAAAAAAAGACATGCTTGCTGTCTGTAAGTACATTAGTTAACATGACATGTGGACAATATTGGCACAAAGGCAAAGGGTATAAACTGAATCTGGTTAAGTTTGGTCTGGAAGTTAAAGGAGGACTGGAACAGACAATATTTAATTTTTGCCTGGAGTTTGATCTGGTTTAGGAAGCAGTTTCCTGCAGTAAAAAAGAAAGGTGTCTGGGCTGTAAAATTCCATCCCTTTGTTCCTGTGGGAAAACATTAGACGTGAAATCCTGAGGGACAACTAGTATGAAACTGGGCATCAAGATGAAATCTAGGAGGGCAAGGACTGCTCACAGGGCTTAAAAGTGATATTGCTGTGAGGTGCTTGTGAGGCTAAGTAATAGAGGAAGGTGCATGGATAGAGGCAACAACACATGAGAGAGATGGCTGGAACACCAGAGCCTGGAATTCTGGAGAAAGACTGAGACGAGGTTGAGGAGACTGGTTGTATGCAATGAGGATGTGCATAAGCAACCTGAAGAAAGTAAAGGGCTGTGAACAAGGAACCAGAGGTGAGAAAGAAAGAAGGAGCAAGACAGACATAAGACTGTGGCCAGCATAGAACACTTCTCCTCAGAGCCCAGAAAAGAACCAGCAATTTCTGAGCCCTGCCATTCCTCTGTTGACACAAAGCGTCTGTGAAACCTCATGTTGCTTCATGCTGTACTACAGGTCTACATCTAATACAACTTATTATCACTCTTAATCCCAATGAACTGTCTGGGAGTCCCCATTATCCTGTCCCAACTGGTGAGCACAACAACAGTCACTGTAATGCTCACAGTTAAAAAGATCTATCTGGATGATACTAAAAACCAGCAAAAAAACCAACAGAAGACTCACATTAGAAAGTAAGACTAGAAAACCTGTAGTGGCATACTGAATAGTTGTTTCAGTTGCTTTGAAGTCAGGATGCTCTGAAAAAGTTCTAGAAGTTGGGGGAAATCTGGTATAAGAAAAATGACTGTGAGTTCATTCTGGTCTATTTAAAGAACCATGGAAAGTATCACTTTGTTTTTACCTTAATTGCATTGGATCGGGATAAGATCCTTCTTTCAAGACTGAGAAGATTTAGGCATTCTGGTCTTGTTTTGATTTCAAAGCAAAAACACGACCGAAATGATCCATCTTTTATTTGCACTATTTAATGTTTAGATTTCCTTGGCACTACACAGTGTCCTAGGTTTGGGACTCCTAAAATAATCTTAATTAAAAACTGCACAGTTTTCATGTGGCAGTTAAGTTCTATAGATGATCCAAAATGGATGAAGTCTGGGAAGGAATAAGTCTAGCTGCAATTTAGTTCAGGATTGTGTTCAGAAAACACAAACCTATTGCAACATAAAATGACTGAGATTAAAATACAAACAGCGAATAATTGAGGGGATAAAAAGATGCTGTAAAAATTCTGAACATTCAGTTCTTACTGCATTTTCATTCACTTCTTTAAAAAACATTTGAGACGTGTAAGGAGGTTTATTTTTTTCCACAGGGCAGGCAATATCAGCAGTTTGGTAAATCTTCCTGAATTCCAGCATGACTATAAATAGCCACAAGAGAATTACTGAATATCTCCAGTAAAATGATGACAGTTTATCATATGTCAGCATCTACCTTCCTTACGTTTTCTGTCTTGTACAGAAATACAGAGGTTTTAGCTAGGTAAAAACTGACAGATTACTTGATAGACATTTGTCCTTTATCCAGCAAGGCAATTTGTGCTGGTAGCAGGCAAAAAGAAATTAACATTTTTGAGATCTAAAGAAACTATAACATTTGTGCTCAGGCAGACCAGGTTCTGATATTAGGAATAAAATTTATATATTAATTTTCCTTTGAAGTTTTTTAATCCCTTTTATAATCTGACTAGGACTTGACATCTTGCATAAAGGGTGTATTTTAAAATAATTTTATTTTAGTTCTGCTTCTGTCCTTGCACTGTTGATACCATTTTAGTAATCTCCACATACTTATGTGAGACAGTGTTAATTTTTCTAAATGATTACCTGGAGCAGAATGGGAATACCTAGTTGCTACAGGTACACATACTACATTTTTGTGCTTAGAGAAATGTTATTATGTCCCCATTTTACATGAAAAAGCCTCTATCTGTTATTCTTTTTCTTCAAACATCTTCATTTTGGAGAGTGATACTATTTTGATACTGCTTAATACAGAGGGCACACCACACACCCTTGTTTATCCTGGGCACCTATTCTCCTGCAGTCTTACCAGAATGCTTTGTCAGCCTTTGATTAAATCAAAGTAAAACTCAAAGGATCAAAGGGCAAATCAAAACCATTGCTGCTTTTATGCACATTAAAAGGGGACATACAGCAGACAACTGTCATGAGGCTTAGCACAGGAGGGAATAAAGTATCACAGAACCACAGAATCACAGAACGGTAGGGGTTAGAAGGGACCTCTGGGGATCATCTACTCCAACTCCCCTGCCAAAGCATGGTCACCTACAGGAGGCTGCACAGGACCTCATGCAGGCACGTTTTGAGTATGTCTAGAGAAGGAGACTCCACAGCCCCTCTGGGCAGCCTGTTCCACTGCTCTGTCACACTCTTCGTAAAGAAGTTCTTCCTTATGTTCAGATGGAACTTCCTATGCTTCAGTTTGTGCCCCTTGTCCTGTCAATGGGCACCACTGAAAAGAGTCTGGCCCCATCCTCCTGACACCCGCCCTGAAGACATTTATAAGCATTTATAAGATCCCGTCTTAGCCTTCTCAGAATCATAGAATCACAGAATCACAGAATGGTAGGGGTTGGAAGGGACCTCTGTGGGTCATCTAGTCCAACCCTCCTGCCGAAGCAGGGTCACCTACAGTAGGCTGCACAGGACCTTGTCCAGGCGG
>Ga0065711_1002932_pt1 | contig 30811 bp, 17 predicted proteins | sample Hoacrofraction12_FD_59098 | JGI IMG/M metagenome (GOLD analysis project Ga0065711, IMG submission 59098) | Hoatzin crop microbial communities from Cojedes, Venezuela - Epithelial fraction 12 v2 (version 2) | ecosystem: Host-associated > Birds > Digestive system > Esophagus > Crop | place... | reverse complement strand
TGACCCTGCTTTGGCAGGGGGGTTGGACTAGATGACCCACAGAGGTCCCTTCCAACCCCTACTATTCTGTGATTCTGTGATTCTGTGATACTGGCCTTCACCTCCACAGCCAAAGGAGTCGGGCCATGCAGCACTGCTTAAACTTGCCGCCTTTCTTCTCTCACTCGAAAAATTTCTACCACCCTCCAAGCCCCAGCCCCGCTTTCAGAAACCATTTTCAGCAACCACACAACGCAGTAACTCCATAAAAATATACTCAGCCACAAACAGCTTGCTTACAATTAAACAAAATCTGCTGCAAATGCTTTGAATTCATGTGAGGGAATCTCCCAGTGCTTTACAAACAGCACCGCAGACTGTAGCTTCTGTACCCTTCGTTTTGCTTTGTTTTCCTGAGGCATCTATCACCAGGATATTTAAGCATCCAACAGTTACACAAAACACGCAACAGGTCATAAAAGGGAAAACTGAGATCAGAAAAACTAACAATTTGCCTGAGATTTCATAACAAGGACCAAGAGTGAAATTCTCGAGCTGTTAAGCAGGGAAACGGCTGGTGCCCGCCTTGGGCCCCTGCAGCGTCTCCTCTGCAAAACACGGTGGCAACGCTCCCAGGCAGATCTGCGTGGCTTTAAAGCAGGTCCTCTTGACTTGCTTTTAAAACTCACCATCTTTTTCCATTTTGAAGGCATAAAACAGAGTTTGCAGCCTACAGAACCAGTACTAGGTCAGACAAGCCTGCCCGGCCCATGCTGCTGGCTTGGCCCAGGGAGAGCTACCCAGCCCCAGGTGCCCCTGGCATCGAGTGGGACCGGAGCAGCACCTGGTGCCATAGCCCTGCCTCTCCCATGTCCCACTGGCTCCGTTTGGCCTTTCTCTCCAGCTTAACAGGGCTAAACTGAAAGCTCAAGAGCTCAGGTAAAGCGGTTTCAAACAGTGCTAACACAGATGTAGCTGTGAGCTCCTGGGACACCCCACCTACGAGCTCTCACTCCAGTGTACAGATCCAGACAGCCCTTCCTTAAAGTTGGGCTTGACCAGCCCGTTCTCCGCTGGTAACAAGCGCAGACCCTCCAGTAGCAATAAACAACTGTACAAGTGCATCGAAGTGCCTCGTTCTGCAAGTAGCGAGACACGCAAACCTACTGGAGAGAGAAAAAAAAGCCAGAACCTAGAAAACTTCAGAGCTAATGCTTGGAAAAACCAAACAGCCCCAAAGTGCACCTCAATAAATCCTACCAAGCAGATGGGAACAGCTCAGCAGAGTCTTTCAGATCTGTCCCCAGGGAGAGGTATCTTTGACGAGGGGAGGAAATCCTCAGGAGCCAAAAAAGCAGATCTACGAGGCCATGTTCTCCAAAAAGGCACTATAAAAGAGGTGCTTGACATTTAGTGCCAGTGACTTGCATAGTGTGTGCTTGACTGCCAGCTGACCAGCAGAAAGAGGGTTCTTCGAACCACCTCTCCTGCACACCCAGCTCCAGCTCTTCCCCTTGCATGTACCAACACCAGGAATGCAGCTTTTGCAGCCTGCCTTACTTATGCTAAGCGATACTCTTAAATGGAAGTAGTAACAAGACACACCCAGCTCCACTCCCGGCTCCATGTAAATACCATGAAGGCTTTTAAATACAGAACAGTGGTTTTGAACTTTAATTTTTTATTTTATTTTTTAGATTCTGAGCTCCTAATATTTTCCAAGCATAGTCTTCCACACACAATATGTGGAATCTTTCACAGATCCCGTACAAAGCTGCCCATAAGACTACCCCAACACGCTGAAAACAACTGATCAAAACGGTGTCAACCATCCCTAGCAGCCCTGCATTTACTGAGGGTGCGAGACCCCACGCCTCAGGCCACGTGGCAGGGCAGGGAGACGGCTGGCTGCTGGGACAGGGCAGATGGCAGCACCAGAGATGCGTGTCCCCTGCAAAGGCTCCTCGGTGGCCATGAGCCCCACAGCCGTGGCTGCCAGCAACCAGATGTGCCCCCTCCGCAACATCTGGGCAGCACCTCCCAGACCCATCCTGGCGCAGAATAGGTAAGTCACAGACCGCGGAGGTGCTCTGTGGCGACCCGCAATCAAAAGGTCCTCAGCAGACGGTGGAGCTGAACGGCACCAAGAGTTTAGCCTTCCATGAGAGCCTACGCGTCGGGGGCTGGCGGGGCACATCTCTCGCCAGCACTGCCACAGCCAGACACCGCTTCGCTCCTCCCTCTTCCCTTTGCTCGCAGGGAGACACTCAGCTGCTGCTCCTAAATCAAACGGTTCCATTTTAAATGGGGGAGAGGGGAGAGCGATGGTGGTTCGCAAGAGGAACGTGCAATTAAAATATTCAGAAAAAATAGTTATTAAAAGTGTCTAGAAAATGATTCCTATTTATTGACTGCTTTGATCATTTAGTCAGCCTTGTGAATACACACTTGATTTTAACACCACTATCAGTAGTTTTTAAAACTATGGTTTCCTAAATTGCTAAGAATAAATGAAAAGCTTGGAACGAAAAGCTTGTAAATTAAACATACAGCCATCTAACCCCCCCAGCAAATGTATATAATTTAATATAATAGCACAGAAATAGCATTTCCTTCACTCGAGCTGGTACTTACAAATCTAGATGGGTATAAAGGTTTCATTATCTAAATGATACACTAACACTTTTTGAATTTCACAAATTATAAGTTAGCATTAGCTTCTATTGTGCTGCAGCTCATTTCAGTATGAAATCACCTTGTACAGAAATCAGCAGCGGGATTTCATTTATTTCTGGGAAACATTATGTATTTCCTAGAGTATGATTAACTTTAATTTGATGCATTAAAAATAATCAATATTTAATTTTTGCCTAGTACTTCACAAGTGTTCTTCCTGGGGGTTTCCCAAAGAATTTTCATTAGCTAACGAGGCAATTCTACCCCGAGAACGTTAGTCATTAGAGTGGTTTAAGTAGTAAAGCATCATCTAAATTTGTACTGATCTTCATAGTTATTTCTGTCAAACAGATGGTCTATTGTTCATGTCTCCACTTCCCTGACTTCTTAATTGCTAGTGTACATGCTACTACTAATTGTACAGTACTAGTAACCTCTATACAGTAATAAATAGGTCAAAGCTTCTCTCAGACCTTAAGAGTTTTGGTTCTTATGGCTGCAGCTTAATGAATCCTCTACCAACCACAGCACAGCTCTGTATTACACCACAGACCACAGCGGGCAGAGAAGCCACGTGTTTGTCCTACCACACCAAAGGCACGCCACGCAGCTCTGCCAGGAGCGGGGCTTGCGCTTGTCTGAGCGCTGAACAGAGCCCTGGGCAGGCAACCAGAGGTGGTCAGCATGCCTCTTCAGCTGAAGTTTGGGGTTTTCAGGTCCTACATCTTGTTCCTTTGCTGCTCCATGGTGGCAGACAGGGCTGGTGGCCATATATGTCTGCTCCTGCTGTGTTACAGGGGATGACTGGCCATCATCTTCTCTTCTCATGACACGGACAGAGAATGAGTTTGTTGGACATGCAGGACTCATACTTGAAAATATTGTTGAGCTGGTACTTCAAACATTTAACATTTGTAAACCAAGCATCAGAAGAAAAAGCAGTTAAAAAGCTTTCCTGAGAAGACCAGGGAGAGAACAGAAGCAGCAGGCGAAACAGAAGGCAACAGCAGCAAGTCTGGAAGGCTACTCCAGCACACGGGGACTTCACCAGAGATGCCCTTCGCAGTGAGCTTTCCTACGTGAGCCCCGCCTGGTCGCAGAGCACAGCACTCCACAGCTGTGCACGGCATCCACCAGCGTCGGGCCGCTGCCAGGACAACTCCGTGGAGCCACCGTTTGCACTGCGCCAGAGCAGCAGTGCTACGTTGGAAAACAGGAGGTAACTTTCAGAGACACACGCATTTGCAATTGATGCCTTCTTTTCACAGGCCTGGCTGCTTTTCAAAGACGTTTAAAAACCAGATGTGGAAAATAAGATTGCTAAAATCATTTGGCAACTTAATAAAGGGGTGCTGTGTGTTCCCAGGATACATTTTCAACAACAGAGCACAACAAACACATGAGAAAATGCTTTCAGGGCAAGGGGGAAAGGCTTTGAAAATTTAGCATTATAGGAGAATGAAATATAATGTTTCATTTACGTGATTTGGTTTTTCCATAAAGTATTTTTGTCTATCTTCATGTAAACATTTTTGATAAGTTTAAATTCTTATTTTCTGGGGGAAAGGATCAATCTCAATTGCATGTGATTTCAGTTGTGAGTCCTGTTTATGTTGTCTTGTCTCATTCCTAGCAGATTAGACACCATAATATACATTCACAATACTACAAATAAGAACGATACGAAAACCACAATTACTATTAACGTAAAACTAATTTTTAAACTGGGAGCAACACGGGAACAACAATGTGAAAATCAAGAACAGAAAACTCTCACACAGTACTCGTGCTCAAACACAATGCAAAATCCGACTCGGCAGGCCACCGGGTAACAGTGATTCACGCACCGTGAGACCCACCCTCGATTCCACCGACTCTGTCTGTCTGGACAAGCCATGCCACACTTCTCTGCCTCTATTTGCCATCCCAATACTTTGTTCTCTTTTTCTTTCTCTAGATGTTTTTCCTGAAACAGCAAACACAACTCAAAAACACATTCTGTAACATAAAACAAAAAACGAGGGTAAGACATCTGGTGAAGGGCCCGCAAAGTTCCCGAGGGCTGGGCGATCTCCTGACACATGCAGCTACAAACCCGCTCAGCCCAAGGCACCAGCTAGGACTGGGTGTCACTTCGGCTTTGGGTACAGGGAAGGCAGAGAGAGAGGAGAGCTGCACCCATACGGTTGGCCGAAGCTCGGAGCTGTTACAGCCAGCAAGATGCTGCGTTTCTGGAGCCCTCAGCCGCGGGGAGAGGTGACGGCAGTGGAGCCACTGCCTGGGCTCTCCTCTCTGGAAGGGACCCACGCTCTGCCCAGCAAGGGTGCAGGAGCTGCCTGCTCCCCGCCCCATGCCAGCAGGGATGCTGAGCTCCCTCTGCGGGCATGGCTGCCAGCGGCCAGTGCCCTTCCCAAGATGGGCAGAGCAGCAGCTCCTTCGAGCAGCTCCCAGCCCCTGGCTGAACACACTGACTCTAAAACAGAAAAGATATTATTACAGGTGGCACTCGGGACAAAAGAACATTGACTGGGAAAAACGAAAGCAAACCAACCAGAAAAACAAACCCAAGCTGCTGCTCACAGCCAAGCTATAAAGACGGCTCTTCCAGACAACAGTGGAGACCCCATTATCGGCGTTATGTACAACGAGAATGAAAGTCACACTCGACAACACAGCGAATGAAGTAATCAATCCCGCTCGGCATAACAAAGTGCTCAGACCTCAGTGGCTATAAACTGGCAGAGCATCACTGACACCTCTGCAGCCCCATCTGTTCACACAGAATTGAAGACAGAAAACGATGAACGCAAACACAGACCCAGGCAAAACGCAGGAGAGAAGAAACGCAGTCCGCGTACTGCTGGAGGAGGGCTGCGGTGACCCCATTGCAGAGGTGCCTTGCCTTGAACTTCAGGGGCAAGGTATAAACACTTGGTATTTAGAGAACAGTCTGACATGGTAATTGTTTCTAGAGGTATTTTGTGTGTCAATTAAATAGCCTAAGTTTATATCAAGATTATTGTCACCTATTTAATGGCTCATTGATTTTAGAAACCATACCAATTTTCTCTTTCCTTTCCGTCAAGTTAGTTACAGTAATGACTAACCATAAAAATTAGATAACATGCTGAAATGTGATTTAAAAACATCTGTGCATTTGATATCTCTGCTTTTAAGTGAGAGGCAAGTTAATACTCCCCTGCCTTACCCCATCACCACCTTTGGCCTATGTGGCTCCAAAGACAGAGCAAGACAAACTGAATTACACTGAGCATGGTTTAAAAAAAAACCAAACAAAACACAAAAAAAACAAAAAAACACCTTAGAAACTCTCAGCAATTTATTCTACAGTCCTTGAAACCCCATGTAAATACACAGTCACAGAGCCCAGTGCTGTTTCTAGCTGAACAGCTGCAGGGCTGGCTCCCAGGGAAAGGCTCCAGCCTTCTCTGGAACCATTTCTGAAAGGTGCCTCGGAAACCTGCATGCTCCAAACGGTCTCTGCGTCTGTCTCCACACCCCTCCTTCCAAACAGGCCAAAAATCACTCCACCACCACATTTTCCTTCAGATGAACAAATGCACAACATCTGATTTTTGCAGCATCATATCCACTTTCACATTTTTACTTAGAAAAAATGGAAAATATCCAGAAAATGCAAATAAAGCACCACTTCCCTGCATTCACCTAACAGCAGCTTTCAATTTTTCATTTCATGTAAACATTATTCAATGCACTAAACTTCTAAATGAAATATTTTAAAGAAAAATGAGAGAAATAAAAATCTGAAGAACACACTGGAAGTTTCCTCAAATCAAAAATTCCAACAGGAAAAAAACCCCAGATTTTATTAAGCAAAGAAAGTTCTTACTGGTTTTTAACCTTATTCAGGGTAGAAAAAAAATTAAAAATCTTCAAAACTTTTTTCCCATAAGAGAAAAAATGTCCTTTCAAACCAGGTTAGCAAGTTTCAACCCCTTGATTCCCATTTTCCCTTGATCTTGGTATTGCTTCTACCCGCCTTATGGAATTCTTGTTTCCATGCATTTGACCCAAGAATAACATGGGTTTTGCGGGCCACGCAGAGACATCCTGCCCCTATTTCCCCACAGCACTGTCTGTCGGCCCTCTCCCCAACCCAGCGGGATTGCATAGGCTCATCTTTACAGCGAATGTGCACTTCAGGTTTTCAGCTACATTTCTAACCAGTGTAGAAAATCCTCCCAAATGCAGTTGCCGCTGACCAGAAGGGAAATCACCAACATTTTTGAGGTGCTGAAACCACAATTTCACTTTTTGCCTGTTAGAAGGCACTCCTTGTCTTTTCAAATATGGCATAACGTTCTCTCGGAAAGAGAGCGGAGAGCACTGCATGTAACATCCCACCTAGCAGAAAGATCCATTCCCCAGCAGGCACTGGAAACTCCACACCAGTAACCCACCAGCACTTTACCATCCAACCTCTTTGCATACAGTTATCTCACACTGTGCTTTCACTTTGCAATAATTTCGATGTTATTCCTTAAAAACAAGCATCTGTTTTTCCTTGGTTACTTTTTGCATATCCGTGTGCAGACACACTACCTTTTCTCTTTAACTCCCAGTATTTCTATTGCTAGGTAACACGGGTGACATTTGGGCATCTGTTCCGACACCTTTGAACACTTTTCCAGCTCCTGTGTCCTCTGTGGCTCTCTCTCATTTGATTTCATGTAATTATTTTCACCACTTCATCTGTCCCTCAAAAATTTATTTGTAAAACTTCATTTTAGCAACAACTAGCAGATCCAAGCAATTATTCAAAAATGCTCAAAGGGTCTCCTCTGTTTTGCTGTGTCTCCTCTCAGCACCCCAGGGCTGCAAATCACCTGGACACAGCTTCTCTGAAACAAAGTGTGAGCAGTTTTGCAGAACGTCCCCAGGTCAGAGCCCTGAACATCTCCTACCCCACCTCTGACTGAAACATACCGGCCACTGCCAACACAGACCCCTCACAACCTACACACGCCCCATCTCAGACTTGCACAAAACCCATTTACAAATGAGTTACAGGCCAAAAGCTACTCATTAAAATCATTTGGCAAACGCTCTCGAATGAAACTTTGAAGAATACAGCTCCGCCCTGTCAGGCATTTCACATGCCTCCCAACCAAATCCATTTGATAAATGACTAATTATATTAAGCTGCATTAAAATTCAATCTTGATCGTGATTATTACTGATTAAGTACTACTCACACTCTACACTTCAATTCAGTACAATATCTGTGATTCGGAAGATGAGTAGAGTGCCCATTGCCCATGGCAGCTTTAATACACACTTCAGCCACGGCAACAAAAATAGGTTCTTAACTTGACACATACAGTTTTTCAAGCAACTGGCCTTCATTATTTTCATAAAATTGCTCAGTGATATTCACAATTTCAAAATTATTTTTGAGCCTTTCTCAGCCACTCTTTAGTTCTGTCCATTCTACAGCAGTGGGCCAGTTCCCTACCCCGTCTTGATGTTCTCCACACACACTGCTAGGTGCTGTTCCCAGGCTCACGGCTGGAAACACTTTGATCCTTTCTTTGTCCTTCTGCTGTGACTGGTATGTTCCAACTCCTAGAACTAATCTGAGTTTTAAAGTCCTGGAGCTACCAGCAGGGAAACCTATGACTTGCAATCCCCAAAACATCTGGAGGGTCAAGGACTGACAACTCCATGTAACCGTGGAACTTCACTGCAGCCAAAAAGAGCTGACATCACTGTGAAAGAGCACATATAAAATGTAAAAACAAAACAATGGCAAAATTCACAGCACATAAAAGTAAACGGAGGGCACGGTCCCCAGCCCTGCACACATGCCCATGCTCCACACTGGCCAAGGACTGTGTTCAGGTCATGAGGGTGAAGACCCATAAGGGACACAGAATCACAGAATGGTTGAAGTTAGAAGGGGTCTCTGGAGGTCATCTGGTCCAACCCCCCTGCTCAAGCAGGGCCTCCTAGAACAGGTTTCCCAGGACCATGTCCAGAAGGCTTTTGAATATCTCCCAGGATACAGACTCCAAAACTTCTCTGGGCAGCCTGTGCCAGTGCTCAGTCACCCTCAAAGTAAAAAAGTGCTTCCGGCTGTTCTGAGGGAACCTCCTGTGTTTCAGTCTGTGCCTGCTGCCTCTGGTCCTGTCACTGGGCACCACTGGAAAGAGCCTGGCTCCGTCCTCTTTGCACCCTCCCTTCAGGTATTTATGTACATTGATAAGATCTCCCTGAGCCGCCTCTTCTCTGAGCTAAACAGTCCCCGCTCCCTCGGCCCATTCTCATGTGAGATGCCCCAGTCCCTTCAACATCTTTATGGTCCTTTGTCAGACTCTCTCCAGTATGTCCATGTCTCTCTCACACTGGAGAGCCCAGAACTGGGCACAGTACTCCAGGTGTGGCCTGACCAGTGCTGAGTAGAGGGAAAGGATCACCTCTCTTGACCTGCAATTCTTCTCCTAATGCAGTCCAGGATACCACTGGCCTGTTTTTGTGGCAAAGGCACATTTGCTGGCTTATGGTCAACTTGGTGTCCACCAGGACCTCCAGGTCCCTTTCTGCACAGCTGCTTTCCAGCTGGGCAGCATAAAGTGATGGATGATTATGGCTGAGCTCAAGGCTTTCACATGTGGAAGGGTACGTATTCTGCACACTGCAAATGAGCATTTCGCTCAAAAGTAAATATTTTGCTTTGCTCACAGCCCATGACCCAGATGGTCTGGTAGGAATGGTCCCAGTTTACTGAATCACCTGCAACTTCGGTAAGACTTGTAGTAAACCCTTTATCAGTCACTGTTTGCCTGCTTTAAAATGTATATGTGGCCCAAATACTTGCTCATGTTGAAAAATGAATCCACCTACTGTGTTTGTTGCATATTGGTCTTTCATTACCTGTTGTACATCATGTAGACAAAATTAAATCCTCTGTGAACAAACTTCTTTGTAAATGCGAAATCAAAGCAAACAACATTAACTTGAAACACAGCTGATAATGTAACATTAATTTCATTGCCAGGAAGAGGTTCAATTCTTGGTATTTGATTTTCTCTGTATAATAGATAGCACCTATTTACTAGACCTAGAAGTAAATCATTTTTCCAATTCTCTACTGGTAAAACGCAGCAGCATGTAATAGCACAATTTTGCTGTATTATTAAGAAGAGGGTCAGTATTTCAGTAACATTCTTGTTATCAATAAGGTTACTCAGCAGTCAAGAAGCATAAGCTGCACATCCTGTGACTCTGAAATGTTAAAACATATCATTTCGATCATTTTTCCACTCCTTGCTAAGTACCACTGCAACTCAGATTGCAGTGTCAGCTGCCCCGATAAGGATTATATAACCCAGGGAAAAAATAGCGTGAACATCTAACTGCAAGTCAGCACGAAAATAAATTACTCAAGCATGGAAGAATTCAGGTTTTGAGACTGGCACCACAGGTCACGTCCGGGTCCATTTCTGTGCAAAAAATACACATTTATTACCAGATGAAAAAAATACTGGCATTAGCTTCCGCAAAGAACAGATACATTTCACTGAAATATTCAGCTCCCAGACTGTGGTGTCATCCAAGAAATGGTAGGAATATTATCAACAGAAAATAGCGTTTTGGTAGCTCATAACAAAATTACAGTGCTTACAGTTTGTCCAAAAACTAACCGTGTAGAAAGGAAAGCAGTCAAGGGACAGCCAACACAAAAAATAAAAGTTGGAAATCCTGCAGTATGAAGTTTTAAAGAATGGAGATAAATTTGTTTGTAAAGGAAATTGCTCACAGATGACATGAGACTCCAGACACAGTACAGAAAAGACAACAAACATGGTTGTTTCATCAGTCGTAAACTACTAGATGTTTTCAAATGCATACAAATAATTCTAGAATGAGAGAGAAGCTGCTTAAAAAGCCCCAAACCATTAGGATTAACCTGTGAAGGTGGTTATCAATATTGTTGAAAGCTCCAGAACAAAACTTAGGGCAGGGTAATTACTGGCACTGAAAACAAGATTCAGGGCATCACAGAGCAATTAAGTGCCAGTGTCACGAGTGATTTCAACACTGAGCCTTTGACTCATAAAAAAACATTTCAATTTTGCCTCCTCAGTAAATAGATCACTTTTCAGAAGGGAAGGTAGAGTTCCTTGAAAATGTTACCCTTGGTCCCAATCCTGTTATCACTTCGGCACTCGAGATTTCTTTCTCAGAGAAGCTATGCTACTAAGCAACATGCTTGTCAGTCAAAGTACCACTAGTATTTACGTGTTTTCAGAACCAGAGGTTCTAGAGGACAACTGTATTTATAAATATATTGTTCTGAACCAGGTGGGCATCACTGCTGAGCCTTCCCAAGAGCAGCAGAATATCCCAAAGCAACACATTCTCTAGCAAAGGAGATATACAGGAAGGCTAAAAGCGGGAGAGAAGCAAGCCTCAAAACCTCTTTGCCAGGAGCAGCGTAAGAAAAAAAAATGGGACAAGGAAGATGAGATTAAGGTACGGGAATTTAAACAGAGGTGTGGATGGACGGAGAGACTGAAGAGTGCCACCTTTGTGCAGCAATATTTGTTCAGGGAAATGCAAAGTGTTACACAATGTCTAATGGCTGTATTTAGTACCTGGATTAACCTTGTCCCCTAGAACAGTTTGACATCATCATTTACAGACTCATAACGTTCATATCCAGACCCATCGAGTTAGACTAAGTAGCAGTGTCGAGCTCTAAGCCAAATGGGTAGTCAGAGGTTAACAAGCAGGAGGGGAGAGCGAAATGGAAAGTAGAGACTTGAGGTGGACCCTGAAGGGACCAGAGATGTAGTAAATGGATTTGAGCAAGATGTCCAAGTCTTCAACTTCATTATGAGCTAATGAAAATCTAATGTCGAGTAGCTCACCGACAGCAACATAAATTCTTCCAAGAATGAGGGAGAAACAGAGAAAGGATAATTTGCTCCGAGTTTTGAATAAGTGGGGAGTTTTCTTGTTCATCTACCGGTATCTTGGGAAATCTCCTGCTCTTCTGATTGCTGCAGCTGGGTGACAGCTCCCTTGGAGGGCATTAAGGACCTGAGGACTTCCCAACTACAGGTAGATGGACTAGTCTTTTCAAGAGCTTCTGTACTGTATGGAGAGAAAAGAAAGGCAAAGGCATATTTAGAGCACAACAATACAGGAAACTACCTGAGTGAAGCCCAAGCTACTAGCACTTAAGAGGCTTAAATGACATGTAACACTAAACACATTAAGAGCCTCTCAGAGAACTGGTAGGCAGGATCTTATCAGACACTGCTCTGCAGGGCAAAGAGGAGCAGAAGAGCTGGCTAATCTTCAGGGATTAGCTCTGTGGAGGACCAGCAGAGCCCATCCCAAAGTGCAGAAGCCAGCATGGCTGAACAAAGGTCTCCAAACAGAGCTGGCAATGTTGGGGTGGGGACAGGCTGTCCAGGAGCACAGAGGCATCAACCAAACAGGCAGGAAGGGAATTAGAAAAAACAAGATCTCATGTTCCTTCCTAAACTCTGGGATTGTTTTCCACGGGAGTGTTCTGAAAGTCTAAAACATGTTCAAAAAGAGACAGGACAAATTCATGGAAGAAGAGATGCCGGAAGGACTGTTACAGACATAGGCAACCCTTCTGATTTGGGAAGTATATAGCAACTCTAATGCATGAGTTGCTTGTGTCTAGGAGAAGGCTCTGGAAAAACTGCCACACATGCCATCTGCCTTCTCACCCTCGTTTCACATCCATCCGCTGCTGGCCACTGTCATGGGTGGGATGATGGGCAAGTGCGACCTGTGATCCGGCATGGTATAGTTGTCCTCACGTTCTCTGCTCTGTGCTCCACTGCGCTGTACCTACACATGCTGGATTTGTATTTACTCACATTTGGAGGTCAGCCCCACCTTCCAGCATGAATATTTTTAAAAACAAAGATGACAGGAATTAGCATAGAAGGGAAAGCATCTCTGTTCTCATGTTGAAAAAACATCAAGATCTCCTAAGATAGAGTTGCGTGTCATCTGAAACAGCTTTTCCTCTGAAGCTGTTGACCTACTTTGTTAGCTATACAATTTCTTACAAATTTACTATATTATAACAGCTGTGTTCATGCTGTTCTAGTGTCAGCACTTCTATCCTAAACCCCATTTTTTACACACTTCCGTAATAACTCATCTATAAAACTTGGGTAAAATGTGGCTCTCCACAAGCATTTTCTTCTTCAAAGTATATTTGACCATTCGCAAAAATGCACCATTGCAAAATGCCAAATTGCCCCCTTGGGATCCGATTTGTCCCCCAGAGCCTGGCAGGACTCTGCCTGGGGGTGTCTGGGGAAGACATAGGAGCCCATCCGTTCCATCTGAGAACAAAGAGCTGCTCTGGTCATCGGCAGGCTGATGGCAGACGTGCGGGGTGTGGCCCTGCACTGCTTTTTTGTGGTCCCTATATGGGTCTGCACCGAGTCCTGGCAGCGGTGGGACGGCACGGAGCTGGCGAGGAGCACTGCTCTGCAGGTGGATGCCCCAGAGAGGCCCGATGCAATCATGAGGTGTGGTGCAGACGGAGATCTTGGAAGGGCATTGCGCTGAGTGAAGGAGAGGTTTGGGCAGGAAAGGAGCTGCGGAGAAGAAACCAGTGTAGGGAGGAAAAGAACAGGAGACGAGAGGGCAGTTTGGTTTCCTACGAAGAGCCAGGATGCTGTCCGCAGTGTCCTTGCAGTGCAGCAGCTGAGAATGAGGGACCTGACAGCTGTACAGACAAAACAGCAAGAAGAAATCTCTCTCCCCAGCTGAAGTACAGTCAGGCTTTGGCTTTTCTAATTCCCTCCCTGTCCCCCTGGGCGATGTCTCTGTGCTCCTCGCAGACAGCCCATCCCTGCCCCAGCCTCACTTCATGGCCCTTTCATAAGTTTTACTTCTATTATTTCTGATAAAAAAAGCACCAAAACCACACGAGATATTCCAGGTGCTGGAACAGCCTAGATCTATATGGTGTCACAACGTTTCTCCAGTTTGGCCCCTGTTCCTCTCCTAATAACCCACAATGTTCCGTTTGCTTTTTTGCCTGCTACTGAGTCTAGCACCCACGTTTTCAGAGAGCCGTCTGCTAGAGACCCAAGTCTCGCTCCCGCACAGTAACTGGTTGCTTAGACATGTCGTGACAGGTAGCATAGACTCGCAGATGCTACATCCACACAGCCACACCAGCGAGGTCCTGGAAGCAACGCTATCAGAACATGGGACACGTCCTGCATGGGACACAACAACTGGGCAGAGGCTCCACAGGCGCTTTTTCCCCAGAACACCTTTTCCAGCAATGCCCCACCTGTCAGCACCAAACCCCAAAGGTCCTAAGCTCCAGAACTTCACCGAGGCTGAAATAAAATCTTCCCTCAGTAGATCCAAGCCCGTCCATCTTCCTTCCCCCTTTACGTGTAATACACACGTCAGTCCCCAGCCCAGAGAGCCTACTCTACATATAGGACTGCTGCCACCTTTATGACTTTTCAGCCCAGACTGTGTTTTTCCCTTTCTGGACTCACTTCTGGAAGTCTCCAAACAATCACTGGGCTCCAAACATCAGCAGCTTGTTTTGAGTAAAACCATCAGAAAATCTTCATTCAGGAAATGAGCAAATATTAAGTAATTACCATTTTTTGATATAAAATACATCTTGAAATTTTTTTCTGTAGAAAGACTGAGTTTTACACACAAGTGATGTCCTATTGAAATAAATGAAATTCCATGTCTGCAAAATTAGGCACGACGATGTCTGGTAGGATCGTGCATTACAATGATTCTCTTTGACTTCTGATGGCAAGGAATCTCACTATATATTAATGCTGATAAATTACAGAAGTTAGATTAAATTCTACAGTTCATTTTAAAAGACCAAAGAAAACCTTTTCTCTGCTCCTACCTCCCTCAGATGCAATGACCAAGTGAAAAAATTCAGCTTTAATCCATCAGTGATCTTCCCAATTGCTACCTAGGCACGTACGTGACAGCTATCAATTCAGAAATCGTTTATCACAACAGAAAGATGACAGGAAAACACTGAGCTGATATGACAGCAACAGCAAAAATTTGTTAAAGCAGGCATCCCTGTAGGAAATCTTTCCGCACGACAACAGATGGCCAGTAGTTAGAGGAAACCATTAAAGCTTGAATTGTGGAAACTGGTTAAATATTTCACAGCAAAGAGTAGCAGATAAAACAGAACAAACTTCACCAACCTTCCAGGCAGTGCCAGCCCCTTTGTACAGCGCAGGTACCTATCAATATCCTTTTACGGGCACACTGCTATACTGTATAATGATTTTATAATCATTGTATCATTTCCATGTACCACGCAGACAATACAGCCACATAAGTGTCATAACTGCATAATTACTATGTTAGTACACGCAGGCAGCAATTAGCAAACGCTACAGCTCTGAGCTCCAGGAGGGGAAGCTGCTGAGGGCGCAGCCCCGAGCCGACATGCCGGCTGCAGATCCACCACGGAGCCCGGGAAGGCGACGTGTGCGTGAAGGGTGGGAGTCTCCTCCTGTAACGCTTTATCAGGAGCTGGAGAGACATTGTGCTTTCAGCTATTCTGGAACAGACCAATTCACCTGAGATGAGATGGGACCTATATGAAGATGCAGACTTTCCTCTATATTTGGGAATTTTCCATGTCTCAAGAGAGATATTGGCAACATATACAAATATTATATTTTTATATATAAAATGTCACCCAAAATTGACTCTTAAACTGACCACCCCCAAAGTTCATATCCTTCCACACCAGTTCTTTATCCAGATAGCATTTACCAAGTCTGATTTTACACTTTACTAAATTGTATTCCAGCACTGGGTGAGGAAAATGAAGATTTCCTAAGAAAACCTAGAACTAGGAGAAATTCAGGTTGTATGAGCATTGTAGCGTGTCTGTGCTGCATTCCAAATGAAAGGGCTAAGATAGGGGATGGGGGAATTTTAGAAAGGCAAAACTTCACTGAGCTTTCTTTTGGGACCTATTTAAATGTGAAACTCGGGGACTGCAAACCTGCGCGAACCAGCGAACAGATGCCCAAGTAACTCCCACTTCTAAAGGCCTTTTTGAAAAAAAAAAAAAAAAATCCCTTGGGAATCCACAGCAAGACTTGTTTGAGTGAGAGCATCTCAACAGCTGCGTGCCTGAGCGCCGCGCAAGGCTGACTTCAGCACAGCTTGCCTTTCTCACACAGTCCAGGGGATAGACTTGTTATAATAAATGCTGCCAGTCAATGTATATTAAAGCTTTCCTGTCTTTAAGCAGAAAACAGAAGAAAGGATGAAGCAGCAATAGTCCTCATCACCCTAGCATACACAGCAGCCAAGCAGTGGACATCACGAGCTGACGGCACTGAAAAGCTAACTCAGTACCAGCTCTGAATTCGGTCTGAGAAGTCCTTTTGATCACTGATCAGAAATACGGAAACTTCTCAGCCCCTGAAATACAATTTCTATTTTAAGACTGAATTGGTCTTTAAAAAGCACAAAAGCTGTTTCTTCAGCCTTACCATACATTCCTGTGAAGTGCATATTATAAGCAACAGCAACTAAATTAACTTTGTAACACTGCAGTGGGATTTCAATGGAAAGAAAAACAAAGAAACAACATTGTTATGTGAAGGTACATACTTTTTCATAAGATCTCTGCTGTCTGGGTGAGGATAACCATGCTTCCAGCACACTGCTCTCACGTATTTAATAACGGGATACAATTTTGGATTGTGTGTATGTTGACAGAAAGCAGAAGTGACAGAAAGCTCGGGAAGCTTTGCTTTTAGTATTTGTCTGTTGGAATGGAAATACTTGAAAAGAACCTCTAGGCTGATAAAATCTGTCAACTTGAACATCAAATAAAAATACATAAAGTCACTAGAAAAAGCCCATCTTTTTCCATTGCAAATTGCAAAAATTTCTTGTTTAGGCTTTTTCTGTTTCAGACATTTCCCAAGTTCCCTTCTGCTTCGGGGATCCAAATACTCCGAACCTACCAAGTGCTATAGGAGCATTACCTCAAAGTTGTGTCAAACCACCCGCACAGCTGGAGTTTGAAGCAGGATTCGATGCTGGAGGCATGAAAACCCCAGCTGAAGACCAATCCGCGGAGACACAGACCATGGTCAGTGTGGGCTCTCCACACCACGGGCTTTGCTCTAGCAAAGCTGACCTGGGGACAGCTCTGTGGTTTCTGCTATAAAACTTGTTTCATCTCAAAGCTCAGCACCAACCCTTAAAGCTGCAGGAAGATCCACCCATCTGAAGAAACGCAATGGATTAATATGGGTTAAAACCAAAATTCCTGATGCACAGAAACATGCACTGTTTTTTAAAGCCCTACAATCATAATAGTTAATTCTGACAAACACAGGCTATTTAAGCACTTAACTTTGATCCTCTTCACTTTCTAAACTTAACTCCATAAATACACAAATGTGTATGAACCTTTTAGACAGAGGCAGTAATTACAGCTGACAGCTGTGAGAGCATTTTACATGTTTCAGTAATAAACCTATCTATCCCTATTAAATATTAATACACCATCTCTCCCTATTACCTATTATGTCATCAGTCACACCAGTTTTGGGAGGAAGGTCAGCAAAAACAGGATAACAAGATTTTTGTCATTTTTAAAAAATAGTCTGATGAGTTTATAGGTATTAATAAAATCCCTGACAAGAGATGCACTATTTATTAACATGACTGATATACAAGCAGAAAAAAATAAATACAACAGTTTCCTGCCTTAAATTTCTTTTTCTGTTGTATAAATATCAGAGGTCATATTTCAGCCAGGATAGGAAGGACACGGAAAGGAAGGTGAAACGAAAATACACCCTGGTTGTGTGCCATGCTGCTACCTCCCCAACTCTCCACAGGGACTTGGAGAAGCCCGCATCAAAAACCAGTGCCACTCGGCGAGGCAGGGTGCTCGGGAGCCGGGCAGGGCTGCCTGGGGAGGAGGGTGTCGGCATAAGGACTGCGATACAAACCGTGATGCCACTGGCTCCCCTCGTTTGTGGCTGAGAAGATAGGCAAGCGGTAGCCTTTCAGACCTGCCATAAATCTGCCGTACCTTCAGCTGTCGTGTTTCTCTTAACCTCACCAATTATTTTCATGTTTTCCTAACTGAGCAAGATGACTCTGGCAAGTGTAAGCACATACAACACCCACAGACACTGCAGATCATTTGCAATTATTATTTCCATTTTTTGACTTAATAATACAGTCTGGCATACAGTTCAGAAGCTGACTCACTTGACATTCAGACTTTTCTACTGAAAAAATGGTGATTTGATAAAAATCAAGGTTTCAGAGGAACATACTTCCCACGAATTACTTCCAAACAGCTAAACAGAAATGTTTCTTTTTATGTTTGGAATTTTTGAACTATCTATACAAATTTCAGAAAAACTCATACCATTAAGGACACTTCAGTCTCCTTTTCACCAAGTTTTTTCACTCACATAACTTTCATATCATTCATTTGAAAGGCTAAAACAAAATATATTTTTCAAGTTTTTTTTTGTGGGAATTTTCATTATGAACTTTTCACTCCAATTTGGTTGAAAACAAGAAGTTGGGAAATACGCACTAGTTACTGGAATCTTTTGGGGGTTTTTTTTGTTAAAAACTAACCATTGAGGAAACAACTGTTCATTTTTGGTTATCAAATTTTATTGCTAGTCACCATTTTTTGCTCTATTTCAGTCTCTCCTCTGCCTCCCTGCCTTTCCCAACAGCCCCACAAACCTGGGGAAAGGGCAGGCACCCAAAAGTAGGGTTTTTTTAAGTGCCAGACAGAGAACAGGGAAGGCTGAAACGCGCCAGTCATCTGTCAATTGCATTTTCAATCTGGGGAAGGGGAAAAACAAATGCATTGACAGATACTGCTCACAAATACAACTTCATCACTGCTACCCACAAACACATCAGCTAATCTTTTTCATTAGCTGATTAACCTCAGCCTTACAACTAGTTGCATTCTACTTTCACTTTGCTGGTAGAAAACTCCTCCAGAACCTCCCACCTAAGTAACTACAAATTTTCCTTTAGTTTGTGCATAGCCAAGTTATAGCCTGCTATTCTTACAGCAACTCTGCCCTTTTTCCAAAAATAGGTATTTCTTACACTGTCAGATGTTAACTCTCCTAAGTTTCAGCAACAGCAATTAAATCTTACAGGCTTCATTTTGCTGCAAAGATGACTCTTTGGTCTCATCTCCACAGTAAGCTGCCCCAGTGTCCTGATTATCCAAGTAACCCCCCTCAGCCTTCTGAGTTTCAAGGCATCTTTCTTGAACTTAATAACTTGCAGCGTGCATGAGGTTCTAGTTGTCCATAGACAACTTCACATTTTTCAGACTTCTCCGTTAACCCTGGCTTCTCTTCAGCCAGAATTACCTTTGTGACATGCAGCCCACAGAGTCTTCTCTTATTCCCAGATCTGCAGAACTCAAGCAACAGCACTCCTTACCTCCGCTATACTATCCGTTATTTTGTAGGGCTTCCTCAGATCACACCTAAATTTGTCTGGTCTCTCTGCTTAATGCTCTGAAGTTTCCTCAGCCCTTCCAAAGCCTCCGAATCATCTTCAGATTTCCTCTGCATCTCCTTTAAACTCCAGAGATGAACAAACAGAGGATTTCACCTTCAACCCCACCATTTCAGGCACACAGTATCTACCCATATCTTCCACCAACTGATGAGTAGAGGACCTACTTGTTTTGGTGCTTACCAATCCCTATTTTTTTCCCCTCCTGTGATAACTCCTGCGAAGCACAAAAGAATCCAAAAACACAGGGAGAAAGTGCCAAAACACAGGGGAAAGGTTCCTCTCCTGGAAAGATGCCTATTTTTGAATATATATACACACATATATATATTGTCCACCCCACCCCCACCCCTTTTTTTTCTTCGTAGTTCAAAAACAGTTTTGACAACAAATTTTCAGTCAGCTTCAGTTCTTCTTACCGGCTTCAATTTTCTTTTACTGGGGGATATAGTTCCATTAAATCAGTGTCTGCAAGACTGGAGTCCAGGAGAATTCCATCCTATTTCATGCTTCATTATGAAAGATTCATACAGCCCTACTCATCATGTTTCTACAGTCATCTACATCAACTTTAGCGTACTAAAATGTTGTATGGTACGAAGTGACAAGTTGAAATGATCAGTCAAGTTCACCAGGCTTAACCACTCTGACAATGATACGTAATCTTACTTTGGTTAGGGATAAAAAGACATTCTAATCAGCACAGAAGAGCAATCTTTATTGTGGTAATTAGCATCTGCCGAATTGCAATGTTAAGCTCAAAATGTTGGAAAGTGGCCTAGAGGCAGAAGTACAGGAGAGAGATTACCTACAGGCCACCGAGAATGGGAGCTGCCTTTGTGCTGGAAGAAGCCCTGCAGTGATGTGAGCACCACATGCCTGAGCTTGTTTTCTGCGGGGAATAGTGGTAATAGGATTAGTTTCTGCAACGTGACATGTTAATAAACTGTCTCTCACAAACACACCCCTCCCCTCCACTAGGAAAAAAACCAAACAAGTCATTCCTGTGCAAGACAGACTGAATTATTTAATCAATGGAAGAGGTATCTGGAAAGCAACACTCGAGCCGAGTTAAACATTTGAACTTCTTGGTCAAGTACAAGCTGGTATTTTATTTTACCTTGTCTTTCCATTGCATGTAAAATACCAACTGAGAAATATAAAACAGGACTGGAACTAGAAGATAACCAGGGTACTAGTCAAAGTCTGTCAAACCAGCACTGTGTCATCAAATTCTTGATCTTCATTTAACATTGTACAGCTGAACAATCTGTGTGTGGATGTGTGTATATGCACAGGGGATGCTTAGATTCTATATAAGGAAAAAATTCTTCACTGAAAGGGTTATCAAGCATTGGAACAGGCTGCCCAGGGAAATGGTAGTCACCATCCCTGGAGGTATTTAAAAGACAGGTGGACGTGGTGCTTAGGGACATAGTTTAGTGGTGGACTTGGCAGTGTGAGATTTACGGTCGGACTCAATGATCTTCAGGGTCTTTTTCAACCTAAATGATTATGTGATTCTGTATGTGCATGTGTTAGTGTTTTAAGCAAGTATGAGTGAGAAATCATTAGATTGAAGGAAGTGCAGGTGCTGCAAAGTTCAACTCCCAAAGCCACTGTAAATTCCTTCAGCTGCTTTCCAAGACACAGACCAGTTAAGGCTTCTGAGAAAACCACCTGCAAGCTACAAATTGCCAGAACAGTGTGGGGTTCTATAGCTTTGGTTTGGTTGTTTTTTTAAAATCTTCATTCTGTCTTTTTGTCTACTAGAGACTACCTGGATGGCTCCTACAGCAGATAACTTTACATAGTAATGACACTGGATACCTAAATACGCAAGCATCCTAGGAGTGTTCGGTTTCTTACTAGGTTGATACCATTAGAGAAAGCAGATCATCTACCTACCATGACTACTGTTTTTACCACTCATACTATTTCCTGTTCCTGGTTTTGCTACCTTGCAGTGATCTACATTTTCATTTATACATTTGTGCCATTATTTTACTAGGAGAAAAACTTCAAGAGACTTTACTGGGGCTTCATTTGCATTTGATGATTGCATTTAATAGCCCTGTGGGCTAAAAGCCAACTGATGAAAATTTCTAATTCATGATGGCAGAGGAGGATGTTAACCCCATTAGTATCAAAAAGAAACGATGAAGTGTCAAGACAGTTTTCATAGTTCCATTCCTGCCCTTTCAGACCAGTTAAAGCTCCCGGAATTAGGTTAGTCAATGGTGCAGACTAGTTCCTCGATTAACTCGTCCGATGGTGCTGTCGGACACTACGCACTGACTGCATCAGTCATACTTCTGGATCCAGCTAGTGTAAATTTAAAAAACAAGCAAACCAAAATGTGCACAAGGAATTCTTCATACTTAAAAGCTCTTAATGGCAAAAGAAAAAAGAGATAAATTCTATCTTTATCTTTTTTCCATTTAAAAAAAAGTGCACCCGAATAAAACGGATCAGATAGGGAGGATAGGTATTTTCTGTACTGTATCATTTGTCCTTCTCACTATCATGACAAAGGAAAATTAAAGATGCTTTGTAGTATTCTCAAATTTGACTAGATAAATCACAGGGTAAGCACAGGGGTTTATGATACTCCTCAGAGATCAGTCCCAGAAGTTTGGCTGGATTCTCATCTCCTCCTCAGTTTCATTTTGACAGAGCCTCCCTGCTGAACAAGGAGTCGTTCCAGGCTTGCAGACTCACTGTTGCTGGTGTTAGTAAGACTTCACTTCAACCTTCTTAAATCTTCCTAAATATCTGCTCTGCTTCACTCTTCTCTATTAACTTCAATGATATGACAAACCCCTACAAACAGTACAGCCAACCAGTATTTAAAAAGGTCAGCTGAGGTCCTCCACACAATATGCTTCAACATGAAGTGCAAGCAAGTAACTAGAAACACAGCAAAATCAGGTACATTTTGCAAGATTGATCTTGCAAGGCATTGACTGTCCAGTCCTACAAGGTTTGCGTTCTGCAGGGGACTCAATCTTTTCACTCCAGTGGTGGAGGTTCTTGTTTTGGAAAAAGAAAAAAGCCATGTCAGTGGCCAATCATGCCTAGTTCCAAACACAAAACACAGAGGAAACAAGAGAATTCTAACTCTGACTTATTCTTTTGTTCATTAAGAAGCTAGAACAGTATTTTTGCCAGTCCTCTTGTATGCACTTGCTGTGGCCAGTAAGGACATTTAGGCTCTAAAGAGAAATACGAAAGAGAAGGGAAATTAAAACATTCCCCCTTCACTCCTCAAAATAACTGAAATCCATTTCAAAACAACAACAGAATCCTCAAAAATGTGGGTCAAAGAAAACGCGTTAAAAAAGTTTCACCTAACAACAGCATTTTGCCTTCCAACCAAATTTCTGACTTTTGTCTTAGGCAATCTTAGACTCTTCACTCTATTAATAGCTTAATGCATGATAAATAATACATTATTCAAAAGGAACTTGTACTTTCACATTTGGTACAATAGTTGCAAGCTACTAGCACTGTCTTCCACTTGATTTCAAGTGACATACCCAAAGTCTTTGCAAGGAAAAATAAATCTGCCCATTCAAAACAGATACTGTCTCTGTCCAGCTGAACGCATCTTTTTCTCGCAACCAAAGAAAGAAGAAATACTAAGTTAAAAATGTACTTTAAAGGGGAGGAGAGCACAGAAAAAAGGATGAGGTGCCCTATTCAATTTGTGTCACACCACTTCCAAAAGGGCGTAGCAGAATTATAAAGGTTTCAAAGATGGGCAACAAAAACGATTGAAGTCATGCTTATTCTTCCATATCAGTAGAGATTGAAGATGTTGGGACTTCTTAGATCAGAGAAGCAAAAAGCAAAGGAGATGTAGAGATGACATGAAAATAAAGAAGACAATACGATAAAAGGTACAGCACAGATAAATCGAGGTCTACCATTCAGTCTCTTTCATAACATAAGTTCAAGGATACATTCAACACCATCAGAAGGCTGCAAAATTGACAGAATGCATAATCTATTTGTGCAACTTAAAGAGTATGTGATACCATCAATGTCAAGAGTTCAGGCTGAATAAAAAAGCCAGACAGGTTATGCATGCGCAGGTTCCAATAGCATTTTTAAATATTTTTAATTAATATTCCAATCTGTCCAAATGAAACTCTTTTCTTCGTCTTTCAGAAGAGAAATTCCCTAGACTCTAATTTTGATAGTGTAAAAAATACTTAATTTTCAGTTTATCAGGTGGCCAAAACACTTTTTATACAGTCATAAATCACTACAACAGAAATTGAAACAAAACATTCTGATTTTACTGGTGTCAGTAATTCTATGACAAAATGTCTGTAACTCATACTGAACTTTTAACTGTCTTTGTGGTCTGCACTGGAGGAAAATAAATTTATAAATACTGGAATTTCAGAAGTGAAGCTTCCCATTCCAGCTAGCACCTTTCCATACACACTGTAAATATCCATACATTCAATGTGCCTTCAGTAAAAAATAACACATGTTGCCAAGAACATAGACTGCAATAGTATCAAACATGAATTAAATGCGAACACAAACAAGAAAACAAAAAGGTGTGTACTAACAGCACCTGTTTTGGCAACGCATCTCTATTACCAAGTCAACAAGGCCTCTATGCGATCGTAGAATATCTCCAGTAGGAAGGGACCCATCAAGATACTGTGCGTTCGTTCATTCCTTAAGTGAATATACTGCACTTCAATGTGCACGCCAATTTTAAACAACGCATGGAAGTAAACTTTTCCTCTCTTCCACTCTTCTCAGTTTACTGAGGAGTTCAGCACAGCTGTCGTCAGAAAGCGCCTCAGGCCCATGGGGCAGGGGAAGCCTCAGCCTGCAGCTCCTTACACACCGCACTCACTGAGCTCCTCTCAGCTCTGCAAGCATCGTCTGGTTTGGATAGTGAGGCTGCGGACACCACATCGTGGTGAAGCAGCTTTAGAAACCAGAGGCACAGCAAGACGTGTGACTATCCTGCAGTAGCTCTGAGTTAGAGAGCCTTTGAGCAGGACAGCAGATACTCGACAGCAGCAGAGAGGAAGAGGAGACAGCAGCAATGTCACCAACAGATCACTTTACATTTGCACTACTATTTTCTTGTTGCTATGGGAAGACAAGGGAAACTGGTTACCCTTTTGAATTCAAAGACCCATGTAAAGTCTAGGTGTGAACAGTATCATTTGTTTGCAGCCTATAATTTTCTCCTCCAAGCAATGTTAGTTTTGTTTGGGGGGAGGGTACTAATAATATTCTCTTCTCTATTCACATGATAAAATTAGCTAACCTTCTACCTGCTCTGGAGAACATCCAAGAAAAGCTAAAGCAATGACAAGCACTAACCTATCAGGGTAAACCAGATCTTTTTTCCAAATTATTAAAATTAGCATACTAACTGGAATACTCTTCATACAGCTGATGTTATCTCGCTTTTTATGAGGAAGCCATCTACAAAACTGAGTGGCAAGAACCAGGCTTCACAGCACTGGACAGGAAATAGCTTTGAAAATTTTAGTAAGGATTACAGGGGCAGTCTAGAAGTCCTGCCTTATCCTATTTAAACAACATTGCCTGCATTCTCTGAGGATCAGCGATGGAAGTCAACAAAGGTAAATAGTTGTATCAACACAGAAAAGGAGAAGGAAACACACAGGATACTCTAGGCTGTGGTTGTATAGTCATGAGATGATTCCTCATTTCAACCTGAAAGAAAATACAATCCCTGACGTTTACTCAAACAATCACTGGCAGGAAAAAGCAGGTCTTGAAGAATGGGCTCAGGACCATGAAAGTGCTACCAGCACTTTATTTTTGTATTTCAATAAATTGTTTGATGTTCTGCCTGAAGACTTAAACTGTGCAGGAATAAGTGCACCTACCTAGCTAGTGATTGCATTGGTGCTCACTTAACTTCAAAATCTGAATTCCTGCTCACTATTCTCAGAGCTAAACCCTGTGAGGTTCAATCATGCAGTCACTCCCTGCTCAGAGGGTGTTCTCTACACCGTTTATGTACAACAAAGACATTATAGACAACGTAACATACAAAATAAAGAAAATGCCAATTTTCAGTCTCTAGGCTATCTTCACTGAGCTGTGAATAAGTTTGAAACTCAAGCTAAGTATCAACCGGAGACAGCTTCATGCCATCAGGGAAGAGCCACACAGAAAGGTTCGAATTAGTATGTTTCCCAGAGCAGCTACTTAGTTACAAATTCTGAATTATTTCTCCAAAGCTGCAAGGGCCATTACAGTAATTCCTCATAGAAATCTTGACAGGGTTCAACCGTTTTCAAAGAGAATTAGTGTTCAGACCGACAGCAGTGTGGACAGGGAGTTACTTAGTGTTCTCCCACTTCTATTAATCTTACTCAAGGCAAACAGTGATCAACTAAAAGAGTCCGCCTGACCTCAAAAATTTCTGAATCAGTCCCTATAGTACCTGCTAACAAGGCTCCTAAGATGCAGTTTATGTTGAGAATTGATTACTTAAAAATAAATATATAAAGGTGTAAGTAGGCATATAAATATATTGAAAGGATGCTAAAGGGAAAGGCTGTTTCCCCAGGAAGCCAGAGAAAGAAGATCTCTTAACAAAAGGCCACTTCAAAACCAAAAATATTTTAGCTTAGCACCATACTATCTTTGCAAAGATCATTAAATATTGTTTGAGATGAGTGAAACGGAGAGGCAAAGACACATGTCCCAGATTTAGATGAAGACTGATGCTCCTTGTAGAAGAAGGAGCTGCAGGTATTTGATGCCTCTCCAAAACTTGTAGCAGCAGTCAGAAAGGGCTGATTAAAATTCAGATGCTGTAACCAGAGTGTGTGAAATGTAGAGCTACATAATTCATAAATAGAAAGCTACATTAAATAGCATTAAAGATCCTGCTTATGCAAAAGCAAAGACATACCGAATGGGTGCTAGCATGCTCAAGCGTACGTACTAAGTCCTGGCTTCCCTCACAGGCGCAGGTACGTGTTTCCAGCACCCATCACACACCGTACATCACTGCAAACATTACTCGACTGCTTCGGCAGCATGAGGAGGAGGGGAGTTCTCTCACAGCAACAAGAACAAGGAAACATCAGCTGGAGGATACCATGCGATTAAAAATTAAACACCGTGGGGAGCCTGGAGTTGCAACGGGTGGGGGGAAATTAATTCTTCAGGTTTAGCAGCAGATTCCTCTCTGCAGACGGCACCGCTTCTGAAGGCTGCGTATGTCCGAGAGCACAGGGGTCAGCTCCGCACTAAGACAGCTGGTGGTGTACACACTTTTGAACTTGGCAAGTCACCCACTGCTGTATAATCATTATTGCCAGGCATTTAATTTGGGATTAATGGGCGAAAAAAAAGGGGTGCTAAATCTGAGCCAATACTATATTATAAAGAAATAATAGGCCAGGTTCTCTATCACAGTGACTCACCTTCCCTGAGGTCAATGATACTACATCAGCAGGAAATTTTGTCCCATCACAAGAATCTAAGCAAATAATTCATACCAAATCATTTATCTAATTAATCTCAATTTTTCAGCACAAATGCTAACAGGCTCCAGATTCCTCTCTCGTTTTTATTTGCACTTATTCACTGAATAACCCTTGCCTGTGACGCTGCTGGGAGGTGTCCACAGAAGGATGGGATTATTTCTGACCTGTCCTCAAGGTTACATAGCGTGTTTCTGTCCACCAGGAATACACGATTTGGAAAGCAGAAGTTGTTTGCTACCATTATTCTGTGCCGTTTGCTGGAAGGTCAATGCTATTGTTTAAAAAATTCTGCCAGTGAACTGACTTCGTAAAGCACTCAAAAAACCCGAACACTACAAATATTGTGAAAGAACACAAAACAAAGATCATTTACCACTGTTCCTCTATCACTTCTATTAAAAAACAACTAGGAGAAATAATCCCTTTTGGTTTTCCCTCTCTTAAAATAAATGCAGGGGTTTTGTACGGATATGAATAATTGAATAACCCAGTGATTTATAGCTATTATATATTCATATGTTCTCTCTCTGTTTTTTTTTAATCAAAAGAGTCTGCAGAGATAAACTATTCAATGGATCTCCCTGCCATGCCCAAGGCTCATGTTTTGCCCAACACCCCATGTATAAGCAGCTTGTTCAGGACAGTCGTTGTTTTAAGGATGGCCTTTCAGTGCTCCCTTTGTTTCCTGGGGGGTCCCTTGTTAAAAATCTTGAGAGCAGGTTCTCTTCATTTCCCCAGACATCTGTTTTTGTTCAATACCTTATGCTACCACACATTAGTATTTAACATTTGTACGGAGTTAATGTTTAAAGGCCCAGCTATGGCTGACACCGCTCTGCCAGAAACCGTGCAGATTAGGAAGCTCACCCCCAGCCCAGCCGTGATCACATGTAGAAGAGACACAGCAAACAACGCACAACAGAGTCAAGGACGGAGCGTGACACAACTGAAACAGGATGGGGCAAGCCTTCACCTCGCAGGAGCATTTTGCCACACGGAGCATTTATCAAAGGCACTGCTCGAAAGCTGCCGGGTGGCTTGCGCTGGAGTAACGGGAGTGACTGCGCGCTCCTCCTCCACAGTCATTAACTCGGGAAGGTGCTTCAATCCTTTCTGAATTAAAAGGTGCAACAAAAATACAACATCATTAGGGAGGGCTGAATCAAGAAGTGAAAAACATCTCACCATTTTTTCTGGCAGCCAGTTGTCTGCAAAAGCATTTCAAGAGGTGTTGCTAAATGCTTCTCAAAACATTAACGCCACTACCAAAAATTGCTTAGGGTCCAGCATATGGTCACAGACGTGCATTATCTGTCATTTGCTCATTTTCAAACCATCATGTTTGTGCTCAGCAATACTCAAAGCACTTCTGGTTTGTCACAACTGTCCTCTCCCGTGAATTATCCCACATTCACTGGAGCCGAAGCTGTAGGAGCTGAAGGATTTCTTCGCAAATGTTTTGTGTTCTGAAAAATCACAGCCCTTCTCCCTCTTTCATTTTAACAACAATTTGTTGACTGGAGCAAAACAAAAGGATTAACAGCTCTCATGCTTCCAATTAAATGTTTTGGCCTTCTCTACCTTGCTTTTTAATCAGTGGCTCAGGGCCCATTCCTTGTATACACTGGCGAATTTAATATTAGCTCTTAATGAACCAGTTGCCGACAGCAAGGATGAAAGCTGCACAGAATAGAGGAAATTACTACAGAAACATCATTTGCCTTTCATATTGCATGCAAAAAATAATGACAATGGCATGCCAGTTTGTTTATTTATGTATGTTTTACCTATATTCACCAATTATTACATAAGCCACTGCTATGTGTTACAAGGCCTGCTGTTTCTAAAGTATAAAGGCCACCCTGCTAGGGTCAAACAACTTAGCTGTTGAAGTTACTGTATTTAGATCCAGAAGTTCTGCTTCCCACCTCCTACCTTACTGACTGAGAGGTCATCAACCACAAAAATCACGCCCAACTTCGAAAAAATCCCACCAGCTGTGCCAAGTACACTCAAAGACAACTAACATTTGTATTTTCTCTTTCAGCATCAGAAGCCAACCCCTATGATGGTTTCTTGCTTCATCACTTTCTGGAGCTTTGAAGGTTGTCATCAGGACCGACGTAGAAGCTCCAGTGTTCCCCATCACCTACAGCTTTGCTTAGCAGGGCACTCAGCCTCATAAGCCTTGTGCTCTTCTGAACAGGAAGAATTACCGAGGGTTAAGGAACAGAGCTATCCCAGGGTAACCTTCCTCAGCGACCATGGCATTTGAATCATTCTGGACACTTATTAAATGGAGATGTGTGTAAGGAAGACAAAACCATCAAGAACAAACTTACTTTTCTTTTTCTTTTCCCTCCCTTTATTCAGAGAGATGGGAATTTCAACAGTACTACATCAGACATACCTCACAATACCTTCTTAATTGGCATTAGCCAGTATTTCAGGAGGTAACATTTCACTAATTAAAAGAAAATCAGACGCAAGTTATTATAGTCAGCTTACAGTAATAGTACCCTTCAGATTTTGGCAGTAATGAAGATAAAGCGATAACACATTCAAAAAACTGTTCCTCACAATTTTTCGATAGCTATTAGCCTAAAGCACAATCATGGCTCATTAGGAGTCTCCAAATAATAACCTGGAATAAAAGACAGGAAGACTCCTCATACACAAACTCACATAGCTTGTCCAAATCACTAGCACTTGAATGAGATCAGAGTTGTGGCAAACCTCATAGGTTTAAATGATTTAAGCCAAAAAGAAACTTACAGATTCTGTTCATGCTGTGTCCTTCTACATCTCCTCTCTCCCTTCTACAGCTCCCCTTCTCCCCCAGCCTCTGCTCTCAGTTTCGCTTTTTATTTCTCCAACACTCCCATCATTCTCTCAGCAGGAAGGCAACAGAGGAAGATGAACATGAAACAAATCTCATGCGGCTCTAGACAAAAGGATGAAGGAAGTAGGTGAGGGAGGCACGAACAAGGAGCACAGTAGGGCTGTATGAGGGGGAGAAAGTTTCACATCGTTACTCCTCGTCCTTCCCAAGCAGCCGCATACCTAAGGAAGTAGGCAGATACGTTCTTGCAGGCCGAGCAGCAATGTTAGTTGTTGCTAGTGGGACAAAACCTTTCCATTTGCTGCACAAGCCCAAAGCAAACAGCAGGATCATTAGTCTGATTATTCCCAGTGCTAAAAATTGAGTACTGCAGGATACAACGTTGTTGGAAGCAAATTAAAAAGGTAAAGTGAATGTCCAGCTCCATCAAATCAGGCTACAGTTATTAACTCCCAGGACCGAACAGAGATTATACCGATGGGTAGCTCCACAGAGCTACAGAGAAAAGAAACAGAGAGTACTCTTCCCAAAGGATCAGCAGTAAACCCCGCAGAATATTGTCTAAGGGTGATCAACCCATACACGGAACGATTTGCCTGCATCCCACCTGGGGAAGCTGCCGTCCTCTGTCTCTGTTCGTCTCTATTGGGTGCAGAGACAGAGCCTCAGATTGATTAATTCCTTCCATTGAGGATGTGAAAAATTAGGGACACTGGTTGTCCTGGAGGGACTGAATATAAAAGAAGCTCTGAATGGAATAAAAAGAGTAAGTCAAGAAAAGGTACCGTTAATGCCAAATCTGGCTGGGCTGTGCCGTCTGACAACACAGCCACACAAGTGTTTTCAGCCAGCTCTAACAGAAAAAAAGGCAGGAAAGTTTTGGCTCACCGAGGCAGAAAAGCTTATGGTGGAGGACACTAGAAGAGTTTAAAAACTTTGATAGACCCTTTTGTAACCAAAATCAGAGTGATGCTGGGGGTGGGGGGTTGTCTGTGAAAGCAGGAGGGTTGAGCAAAGAACAAAAGCAATACTGTGGGCCGACAGTCAGAGACTTGGATTTCACTCCCAGCTCTGACACAGTCTTCACAGAATCACAGAATAGTAGGGGTTGGAAGGGACCTCTGTGGGTCATCTAGTCCAACCCCCCTGCCGAAGCAGGGTCACCTACAGTAGGCTGCACAGGATCTTGTCC
>Ga0065711_1002931_pt1 | contig 30812 bp, 24 predicted proteins | sample Hoacrofraction12_FD_59098 | JGI IMG/M metagenome (GOLD analysis project Ga0065711, IMG submission 59098) | Hoatzin crop microbial communities from Cojedes, Venezuela - Epithelial fraction 12 v2 (version 2) | ecosystem: Host-associated > Birds > Digestive system > Esophagus > Crop | place... | reverse complement strand
GGCGCCGGCGGGCGGGCGGGAGGCGGCGGAGGCCGAGGCGGCGGCGTACTTCAGCGGGAACCGGCTGCTGGCGGGCTCGGAGCCGGCAGCTCACTGCTACTGCGGCCACCAGTTCGGCAGCTTCGCCGGGCAGCTGGGCGACGGCGCCGCCATCTACCTGGGCGAGGTGCTGGGCCCGCGGGGCGAGCGCTGGGAGATCCAGCTGAAGGGCGCCGGCCTCACGCCCTTCTCCCGGTAAGGCCGCGGGGGAGCGGGGGGGGGGCCGCCCGGTGCAGCCGCGCGGTGGGGCGGCCGCAGCCCGGTGCCCCGTTACTGCTGCGCCCACGGCTGTCCTCCTCCGAGGTTCCCCCCGCCCTTGCGATGGAAGCGGGGACGGCAGCATGCGGTGGCCGCCCGGCTGCTTGCAACCATGGTGTCCCGTGGCGCACGCCGACGGCGCTTCGAACGCGGGCGTCGGGCTGGTTTGTGCCCTTGCTCTGTTTTTCCTGGCTGTGGGAGGGGATGGGGGGAAAAGCCCCCGAAACAGCACGCAGACCATGCCCTTGTGAGGGACCGGGGTCTCCATCAGTCCGGTTAGCCCGTGCCGCTGTCAGCCGTTCAGGTCGGTTTCCCCGCCGCGCGCGGGCTCGCTGGCACGGTGGCTGCGTGGATGTGGCGCTCCGAAGGCGCCTGCGGGGCTGCGACGGCCAGGGGAGTCCCGGCGGAAAGCCCAGGCTGCCCTGGGCCGCTGTCCTGCCGGGCTGTGGCTGCTGGAGCGCTGGGAGCGCGGGCTGAGAGCCGCCCGCGCCTGCTCTGTCTGCCTGATGTTTGCTGTGGGTTCAGGGTTTTCTGTTTTATGCAACTGCCATGCATGCCCGTATTGAACACCCCATTGCCAGATGGCTCAGAAAGATGCAAAACACTATTATTCTTCAAGAGGCGTAACAGTAGCCATTTCAGTAAGAGGAGACCAGTGACTTCTTATGTAGTAAAACAGCTATACTTGTCCAAAATTTCTCACTGTTTTGAAAGGCTCTGTTGCATCAATAAAACCAACAGAGTTAGTGATTAGAAGGGATACGTGTAACTGGAAGGTTTATTTTCTTCTGTGGCATGTGGTCTTTGTTGCAAGCGTGTTGTGTCCTGTCTGATTGAGCTCTAACAGAAGTTTGAAGGTCCGACTTCCGTTCTCAGACCTGTCGCTGCTCTGTTGGGTGACTGTGGACAGGGCACGGCACTTGGCTTTTGTTTCCCCACCACCAAGGAGGGGGCAGGACCTCCTGCCTTTACAGCCTGAAAACTGTTGGTGTCTTCTTGTTGCAGACAAGCCGACGGTCGGAAAGTCCTGCGGTCGAGCATACGGGAGTTCCTGTGCAGCGAGGCTATGTTTCACCTGGGAATACCGACAACGAGGGCTGGAACGTGTGTGACGTCCGACTCGAAAGTCGTCCGTGACATATTTTATGATGGGAATCCAAAAAGTGAAAGGTGTACAGTTGTTCTGAGAATAGCTTCTACGTTCATAAGGTAGAACCATATTTTGTTGGCGGTTTTTGTTCTTTTAAAACCAACCATTTTAAGTATATTTCCATAACAGCACCACATGAGTCTTTCTTGTTCTGGAGGCTTGGAACTCTTTGGCTGGCCTGTAGGAAGCTGCTCTTCTTGTCCAGTGGATGGATGTCTTTGCACCCAGACAGATAACCACTAAGGATGCTAGCCTGGTAGAACATCTAAGTTCTGCAGACCTCAGAAGAGATTTTTCGTGTTTATGCCTGCACAGACTACATGTTTTTTTCCTGATGTTTGCAGTAGTGGTGGATTATAGCTCTACCCTTAATTCCAAAGCTGTTCTAATGTAGTACTGTCGAAGGCTGGGTGTACTTTCCCTGCCTGAGAAGTGTATGAGGTTCCTGCACCGACACATGACCTTAGGAGTTTCAGGGGGCTGCATTGCTTCTTGTAAGGTAACAGAATATTAGAAGGAATACGCACATGTATATGTGTGTGTACATGTGTGTGCGTGCCTGTGTGTACGTGTATATACGTGGAAAAATCTGTCTTGCATGCTTGATGTACAGTCTGGTATTTTAAATAAGTCCTGTTGCTGTATATTTACTCAGGTTAAGAGTTTTTCTGCAGAAGGGGTTGTAGGAAACCTGAATGAGCTGGTCTTCAGTACTGGCTGGGGTCTTGATCTGTCGGTTTGGTTATGCGTGGATGCGTGCGCTTGCTTGCGATGAGCCGCTGAGCCTCGCTAGGTTCGTGTGGGAATCTTGCGGGTCTCTTCGCTCAGGCAGTTGAAGGTGTTAAACTCGAGAGATGATGTGGTGCTGTTGCAACAACAGTAAATGTTTTTACTACATGTAGTACCAAATGAAGTTAATAGTATCTGGTAATACTAAAACACGTTTTTATTATTTTAAAACAGATTTGGTTCTTTTGAAATTTTTAAACCTACCGATGAGTACACAGGACGCAAGGGTCCCAGCGTTAACCGAAATGATATTCGAATACAGATGCTTGATTATGTGATCAGCACTTTCTATCCAGAAATCCAGGAGGCTTATTCAGACAACAGTATTCAGAGGAATGCTGCATTCTTCAAAGAGGTAAGAAAGCTCAGATTCTCTTCGTAAATCCGTAGCAGTCATCTTTAGGAGCTTCATCTGCAAGCATAGATGGCTGGAGTCAGTTAATACCTTGTGTCATCCAGTTGCCTGAACTGTTCTGTTCTTTGAAGAAAACACTCTTAATAGAAGTGCTTATTGATGGAAGCAATGTCGGTATTGATCAAACAAATGAAAGTGGTTTAACCTTTTTAATAGTAAATCACGATTTCTCTGCTCTGGGAGAGCTTCCCGACACTTGTCTCCGTTTGCCAAGAGTGTCTTAGACTGCCAGGGGCTATTCTGGCCGTGACGGTCAGACGATGAGCCGACAGTACCGAGACATCGCTTGCAAGGCGTCGTCCTGTAAAATATGGAGAACGTTGAGTTGCTTCCTGTCTCTCATTTTCAAAATTACAAATGGGAATGTTGACTGCAAATCAGTTTAACGTCAGGCTTTAGAAGTAAAATGTTTAAAGGCAGTCAAGCACTGCGAGGGCTTGCCCAAGGAAGTTGCAAAGACACCAACTATGGGAGTGGTAAGATCAGGCAAGATAAATGTCTTGGACGGGGTGTAGTATCGGGTCATTCTGCAGTGGCCCAGAGGAGAGGCTGGGTGGTTTCTCAGAGACCAGTTTTGAACCCGTTTTCAATTACTGTAGACATTTATACCTTAACAGTTACGGTAGATCCACAATAAAAACTGGAACTATAACATTAATAAATGTGGAATTGCTGTATTTCTCTTTGAAGTAAAACATAGCTGAGTGAATTGGAATCTACACTTTGACTCCTGAATATACCTTCTGCCTCACTGTTGATACTGTGTTGCTGTTCTTGACATTGAATTTCTATTACTATACTCCTTTGTCTCAGTGAGCAAAGAATTTGGAATAAGGGAATAAGATGCTTCTCTTTGTGTTTTAGTTATTAGTATATAGTAATGCTACCCTTGCAGGAGGGGTCCACTCTGAAATTACTGGGGAACCATAATAAAGGCTCCGATTTGCATCACCTGAAGTTTAAATAGTTACAACCCAAGTAAGAAAGTTACTAGCCAGTAAACAGAGTAATTGGAAAATACCACACTCTAATACGGAAAATACCACACTCTAATACATTTGTCTAGTCGACATAAAAGTAGTTGTGGTGCTTTGAAATCTGAAATGATCCGGCAGGGACTGAGGGAATGGCTGCAACATGATGCACATTCGTAACAGGCCAATACGAGGTCAAAAGGCAGGGTTAAAATCTGACACTGTGTGAATTTTGTGGGTTTTGAAATTTGTGGGGTTTTCTTGGGGTTTTTTTGTTTGATTTTTGTTGGGGTTGTTTTGTGGTGATGGTATTTTGTTTTGTTTCTTTAACACAACCTGTGTATTCTTGTGTTAGCTCTTCAGAAGCGAGCTGTGGCTTGGTCCACCACTGGCTGCCAAAGGTTTTAACTTCACTGGACAGGCCTTTGCCTTTGAATGATTGGAGCTGACGGGGAGAAGTGTGGCTTGTGGCCCACTACGTGCACGTCCAGCTCTGCGGTGGATGGCACGTTTGCTTTCTGGTGGCAGAGAAGTCACGGGACTTGGGGATCTTTGCAGACGTATGCGTGTCCCTTACCCAATTTGACAAACGTGTCCATCTTTTTTAGTAGTGGGGAACTGCTGTCAGCTCAGCTCTAACGTGTTTTATCTTTCTTTTTGCACCGTGGAAGAAGTGGAGGAAAAAAAGTACAAGTGATTGCGTTTGACAGCACTGTCTAGAAAGCAAACACCATTATTATCTGTACTTCTCAAATAATTTGTAGGCGTTGTTTAAATTTAAACAAGCGTGTCCTTGAGATAGTGCTCCGATTTATGTATACACCATGCTTGTTTTCTAGTATGGCTAGCAGTAGAAAAATGTGATCAAAAAGACTAAAGGTCAAAGCGAGTGCAGAGCCATCTCTTTCTAACTGATAGACCCATCTTCGAGTGGCACCCAAGCTTTAATTGCTTCCAGGCGTTCTCATTAGCAGGATTTCTTTGTTTCCCGGAACACTGGCAGTGGGTGATGCATCCACGCAAAGACATCCAGCAGCCACCAACTGCCCAGCGCTGGTGGCCAGGGCTTTTTGACGTTTTCCTATCTTCCTGACAGAGCCATGGCGCGGGGTGTGGCATGCCAGCAATCAGTTTCGGACATGCGTGGCTCCTTGGAGTGCCTTCTCCTCTGATAACTAGCTCGGGTTTTAAACCTTACTAACATGCACTGACGTTGCAGCTGGAGAGAGTAGTTGCCTTAAATTTCTGTACGTTGGTAGCTATTTGGAAGATGAGTGGTTTAACTATCAAAATTGTTTGATTTAAAAGTTTTAGCTATCGACTACATATTTCTTTTTTTATTTACAGCAATTCAGTAAAGTATTTGGAAATAGCTAGGTTTATTTAAAGGCCAGGTTAGCTTCCTGAATTTTAGATTTCATAGGGTATATCTAGTTGTAGTTGACAGGCGGGCTGATTCAATTAAATAACTAGAAGTATTTTAAAATATTGGGCTATTTATTTCAAGAATGAGGTACATGCACTGATTAAAGTCAAGGATTCCACAACAATAACTCTCAGTTAAGCATCTGAAAAACTCCAGTGAAACATGCATTCAGTGAAGAATTGCATTTAAACACAATTGTCATTCTTGGAATTTTTTTACTTAACCTTATAGCTTTTTTCCACTCTCAGCAAAGTGAGAGAAGTCCCTATCAGTGCTAAAACTTCTTAGCAGGGTATATTTTTTTGTGTAAACTGCTTACCTTCCTGTAAATCACTCCTACATACCAGGTAAACCAAAAGACTAACTTTACATTGGGCTACTTTGCATACAGTTAATTTTATTTCTTAGACTTTGCTTATGTTTTCTGCTGCCTGAAGTTAAAGGGTCTTTAAAATGGATAGTGAGCAAAATAATGTATCTGTACAATGTCTAGAACAGTAGGCAAGTCTGGTGTCAAACGGTTTAGTGTTCTGTCTCCAGTACGCTTTAAAGCTGTCCGGTTGACTTGCAAGTCAAGCATGGAAGGAAAGAAGCAGCAGCAAACAGAAATGGGAGAGTGAGAAACAGTGCAGTTACTAACAGGAGGCAGGCTGTCCTTAAGATGTGTGTGTGTATGGCACACTGCTAGGATCTGCTTCCATCAGAGCTGTAGGAAGATCAGTTCAGCCTAGGAAATGCTTAGAAATACGTGACTGTATTGGGAATACATTGTGGTGAAAAGCAAAAAAGAAATAAATCTCTTTTAGATAACAAAACGGACGGCGAGATTGGTTGCTGAGTGGCAATGTGTTGGGTTTTGCCACGGCGTGCTGAATACGGATAATATGAGTATAGTTGGACTAACCATTGACTACGGCCCTTTCGGATTTATGGACAGGTCAGTGTGGCGTAATTATTTGAAATGCGTGCGTGTATTTGCTGTGTAAAACAATCCTGATGTTCACCATTGCTTTAATATTTTAACTCAAAAGTAGATTTATGAACTCTCTTTATGGCAAAGTAGATTAACGTAGTTCTAGTTGTCTTGTAATTCTTCTTTTCAGCTCCTTTTAACTGTATTCACAACATCTCTAACTGTTAGACTGTTCTCGTAGCCTGTGGGGTTTCTCAGTGCTTGAGGGGGCAGGAAAATACCTAATGAGGTAACTGGGGGAAAGGAATCAAGAAGGAGCATTCCCTTTTGAATTTTTTAGTTTCCTAAAAGAGGCCGAGATAATAAAAATAATAGCTTTCATGGTATCAGTGTCCAGATAGATAGAAGAATGCTAATTGTTTCTTCATTTGTAGATACGACCCTGAGCACATTTGCAATGGTTCTGATAATACAGGGCGCTATGCTTACAACAAGCAGCCAGAGATTTGCAAGTGGAACCTGGGGAAGCTCGCTGAAGCTCTAGTTCCAGAGCTGCCCTTGGAAATCAGTGAACTCATCCTGGAAGAGGAATATGATGCAGAATTTGAGAAACATTATTTGCAGAAGATGAGGAAGAAATTAGGCCTAATCCAGCTGGAATTAGAAGAAGATAGTAAGCTGGTGTCTGAACTTCTTGAAACCATGCATCTCACAGGTTGGTGAGAAGCACGGTGGGTGGTTATTTAATAGCCCGTCAGTATCTTACAGTCAAACCAAAATCTATTTTTTTGTCTTGACCTTACAAGAAAGCAGCCTTGTGCAAGCACGCTGTCGTCCGAGCGAAGAACAAAGGGCTGAAAAATAATCACCGCCTTGTGAACTGTGGGGCAGTTGTGGCTGTGATGGCGGGCAGCGTGCCTCGCGCTTGCGCCCACGCTGAGGGAGCGGCTGGTTTGCCGCTTCAGAGAGGCGACCTGCACTGCTGCGGGGCCTGGTGCCTGGGGAGGAAAGTAGGGGGCCGGTTTTCCCGCTGATTTATTGGTTGCGTTACTCATGGAGTTTACTTTTTCAGGTGGAGACTTCACTAATATTTTCTACTTGCTGAGTTCGTTCTCAGTAGACTGTGATCCTTCAGGACTGGAAGATTTCTTAGAAAACCTTACAAGTCAGTGTGCTTCTGTGGAGGAGCTGAAAGTCGCTTTCAAACCGCAGATGGATCCAAGGTAAATACTCTACTTAAATGCTTTTCACCTGTGCTTTTAGTTTCAGCAGAGCCGCAATGAACTGCGTGCTGTTTAATATTTGACTAAATTTGGAAATTTCACTGTTAGTAGACACAGCACGGTCTAGAGCAGTGCAGATTCTTGTGTGTTTTGTGACCGGTGAATTCTCAGCAGTGACTTGCAGCAGTTGGCTCTTGGGTGAAAGTTGTCTTTGTTTGGTCCTTTCCACACCCCACACCCCACACCCTCCACTGACTCTGCTGACTCAGGCAACAAGAGTGCCCATTAGCAAAGTGATACAGAAGTATTTTGTAGAAAAAATGGATTTACTGTGTTCTGCCAGTGTACTGTCAGCAAATAATCACCGCCTTCTGGGCTAAGGATAGCCTAAATGCGTGCTTCAGGCTCTGAAAACCATGTGGCGCTGGCCATGTCCCATTTGATGGGTTATGTTCCACAGCCCAGCTGCTCTGGGCGTGGAAAAATGGTAAGGTTTGTTCAACAGCTGCTCATAACAGCGATTGCAGCGGTTCTCACTTTTTGGAGCAGTGGAAAACAGGGAATGAGTGCAACCCCTGAATTTGTCATTTTTTTTTCCTAGCATCTTGCCAGGTGGGGGACAAAATTAAAGTAGGGATTTTTTGGGTACGGTGTTGTGTTCCCAAGTTAGTAAGTGTTTCATGAAGGTAACAAACATACCAAATTTTTCAGCTTTTTCTGTGTGTTGATATCGCAGTTAACTTGAGGAAAGCGGAGAGTTGAGAAGATGGTTTGGAGTGCAACTTGTTCAGACAAGTGCGGTGTTACGCCAAGGTGGCTGGCTGTAGTCATTTATCATTTTGGAGATATTTCTGGTTGTTTAAGTTTTAGTAATGATACACTAAAATGAAAGGGAACTAAATTAAGGTGGTGTATGGTGCTTGTTTAATTAAACATTTTTTAGTATTTAATTTAAGTTCCAGGTTTCAGCTACTCGGAAATTGTAAACAGATATCATGCAATATGAAGATAGGTCGTGTGATAGATGAGACAATATTGTTTTAAACATTAGTTTCAGGCTTAGAGGAACGTAAAGGGAGCTATAAATCATCATATGGATATAAAGCTTTGGAGGGCCATAGTACTGTGTTAAAGTGAGTACATAACTGATTTCTGTCACAGCACTTGGATATCATAGAGCTGGGCACATCAGATGTGCAAATCAGATTTGGATAGTACTTTTGAGTTTATATAAACTCAAATATCAAAGCAAATGGCTTCTCTCTGCTTATTAAAAGTAGGAAAATACAATCTGATATAATGACTTGTCTGTTTTGAGGCCAGGGAGTAATGTTACATTTCTCCTTTGTTTATAAATGCTTTCATAAAAAGAAATAAAAATATTTAGTGTGCTTTGATATGCTGCAACTTAATGCTCTGTTTTTTTATTTTACTTTTTGCTCTAATGGAGATATTAATCCAGGAAAAATAAAAGTTTGCTGACATGGTGTCGAAAATAAGGTGAAGCTATTGTACAACACTAGCTAACAGAGTCAAATGTAGAAAGATACAATCCTAGTCAAATTTGCAGCAAAATAACCTGGGTATTGTTAGGACTTCACTACCACAAAGCAGTTCTCATTCTGTGATTTAGACTGGCTAAATAAAAAACATAAATAAACTCATCTCATATAAATTAAATGAAGTATCTTTCCCCATTTGATTTAGTTTTTTCTTAGTACTGTTAAGGTTAGTAGGTGTTAGATCCTTATTCTTCGTGCTGTTACAGTATTAGGGTTAGGAAAAGAAATTTAAAAAAAACAGTCCTATGGATTCTGTGTTACCTTGGTACCTAAGTAAGATCAAATTCCGTTCAAAGTGGCAAGGGTTTTTTGATGAGAATTGCACATCTAAACCCAACGGGTAATTCTGAAAATCTGCTGTCTGCACTTCATGTACCGCGGGAATGTGAGTTAAGCACACTGAAGAAGGGAGAAGGAACAGTAAAATTAGTATAATTTATTATAAACTTGATCTGTTAATTATGAAGAACTGTTGTTTAACCTCCGTAGTGAAATCACAGGTTGTTGTGAATGTTTTCATATCTACTTTATGGTTGCAAAAAGATGCTTCTTGACAGGCATCTCAGCTTTAATGCGTTTGTTTCTCTTGTTCCCAGACAATTGTCAATGATGCTAATGTTGGCTCAGTCTAATCCTCAGCTGTTTGCACTAATTGGAACAAAAGCGAATATAAATAAAGAATTAGAACGCATTGAACAATTCTCTAAACTGCAGCAGTTAACAGAAGCTGATTTACTAAGCAGAAATAAAAGACACTGGAAAGAATGGCTGGAGAAATACAGGTGAGGTTTCGCAGTATTCAGAGCGGCGTATTTGTTCTGCATTTTATTTGAGAACAGTGTGTCTGTCTCACAAAAGACACCCTGTCTCCAAGCGTACAGGTTGGGAGGGGTCTGAGGGGTGTGCAGCTCGGGTATTAACTACTCCAAGATCAGTATCTGTGCTGCTGTGAAAGTTCAAGGGCATCTGTGTGTTTTGGTTACTAGATTTTGGGCAGAGGTGGGGGTATAGAAACCACCTTGCATCAAACCTGCTGTTGAAAGTGCGTCAAGAATGTTGAGGTTGATTCTAACAGAGACTGATTTAATCTGTGAGCTGTTAAGTGCTCAGTAACTACAGTTAACTGATCTCTTAAGTATTCTATCATTTTCCTTCTTTTTTTTTTCTGAAAGAAAAATCTATGTATTAATATAGAAATGAAGTAGAAGTATTCTTAATCAATCAGTAACTGTAAAAGTCATGGCCAGAAAAAAAATATGTCCAGACTATTCTAACAGGCATAACTTAAAATCCTAAAAATTCAGTGTTAGCAGGAGACTTTCTATGAAGAAAACCCCTTAGCAGTACATTTGTTGTTTCTGCTGCAGGGGTTATGTTAGGACTCCTCTCCTCACCTGGCTGCCTGTGGTCTTGTCCTCAGTGGGGCTGAGAGTTTTAGCAAGAATTCCTGCTGATGGGTAGATCAAACTGTCTCAGCTGTATTGAATTCCTTTACTTTTATCAGGGAACAAGTGTAGAAATTGCACAGAATGGTGGGTGTTGGAAGGGACCTCTGGAGATATCTAGTCCACCCCCCCTGCCAAAGCAGGTGGAAATACTTGAGCCAAGTTCTGAATGTGAAGGTTTTTGCAGAGCGACATAGGACAGAGCGTGCACCAGTGGGGAGGGGGTGGTCGTGCTGGTGTCGGAAGCTGACTTTTCACAGAATATGCAAGGTGTGCCGCTTCCTTGCGCCTCGTCAGGACCTGCTGATGGTCTGTAATGCTGCCTTTAAATGAAGTGGTGTTTTGTAATCTGTTGTTGTACTGGCTTTCATAAACTGAGAGGATTATAGATGATGTAATATTTATTAAGAACTGCAAACTAAGGATCTCAAGGCAAGGCAACGGGTCAACTTTTACATGTGTTTCTTGAACCAAACCAGTTGCTTTCACTTGGTGAATTTCAGAGTCCGTTTGCAAAAAGAAGTAGAAAGTGTTAGTGGTGCTGATGCCTGGAATACTGATCGTGTGAAGGTCATGAATTCAAACAATCCAAAATACATCTTGAGAAATTATATTGCCCAGAATGCCATAGAAGCAGCTGAAAACGGGGATTTCTCAGAGGTACGCTGTTACTGCTTATCTCTCTAGGTCTGCGTGGACGTGTAGTGGTGCTGTTGAGTGACGTTATGCCAGGCGAGATTCGCTCTGGTGTCTCGGGCAGTTAGAGGCTGTTCGGTAGGTCTGTACTATTTTCGAGGGAGCTGTGGTTTTAATGACTGCGGAACAAAGAAAGGAATTGAAAATCTGAACCTGAACTTGACCAGCTTTTGTAGGCTGAGCCCAGGACAAGACGCTTACCCTGCTTTTACTGCCTTCTGAATGGCATTTACTGTGGGAGGCAGCTGGGGATGAATTTATACTTGTTCCTTGCGGTGCTGTTGTCTTTTAAAAGCCTTGGCTTTTACCCATGGAGTTCAGTATGTGGATTGGTACATGCAGAATATGGGAAAACTAATTTGTTTTGAGAAATGATGTAAGAACTTTGAGACTTGCATTTCAAGTTATTTGAGCTTGAGTTGCATACAAACAGTTTTTGGTTTATTTGATATGCATATTGTTCATCTATTTAAGATTTGGCTTGTCTGAAGTTCGTGTAGTAAATATAATATATTCGATCATTATTTGGTGTGAGGTTCTTCTCTACCTCATTTTGCCTTTACTTTCTAAATTCTCGTAACTACACTGTTTTCTCTCTAGGTGAGAAATGTACTGAAACTGTTGGAGAATCCATTCCAGGAAGCAGAAGGCTTTGGGGAGGTGAAGGAAGATGCAGAAGAGGAGGGAGCATCTGCTCCAGCAGCTGCTTGTGCTCAGGAGACCAGAAGCAGACTGCCATACTGCAGTAAACCTCCACTGTGGGCTTCAGAGCTCTGTGTTACATGATCTTCCTAACTGCCTTGTGTGGTTTTTTTGCGGTAAAGTGAAGACTCTGGTCCTCCTTCAGCAGTGAAGAATTCAGCAAGGCAAACATCAAAGTGCTATTAAGTTATTGAAACAACCCTGCATTTGGATGCATCTGCAGCAGTCTTCAGCTGTGCTTAATTTGGAGCCATCACAGGTCATTGGAACAAAGCGGTGACAATCTGTGGTCCGCACACATCAGTAATTTAAATGTTTCGAAACTGAAAGCCTTTCCTTTATCCATACCACACTGCAAGTAGAAAGCAATATTTTATGTTGAGGCAGGCTGAATTTTGAACATCCAAATGGAGTTGTTATGTGAAGACAAAAATAGCAAGTCAGGAATCTGGTCTGTTTTTGTCTGATGTCTTAACTAATAGTACTTCTAACATATATTTACTGCTTTCTCTATGCAGGGACTTTTAGTCCTCTTTAATGGAGGAATAGATTCAGTGTTGCTTGTTTTAAGCTATGTTTCATTTAATTAAGCAGTTCATTTCTTGTGAACCTTCGGGTTGATTATCTATTTTTAGAGAATTTATGAAGGCTTGGGATAAGCAATTGAGTGTGGTGTTGTTTTTTGTTTTTTTCTTTAATACATAAGAGCAGAATTAAGGGAGACTATATATATTTGCACTTTAAAAACACGGTGGTGAAGTTTATTCAGGTTCAGTATGTTTGTGTACAACATGTGTAAATATTTACTAAAGACATGGATGCAGCTTGTAAGCCAGCTGACCCGGGTGAGGCCAGTTAGCCAAATCAGCGTGAACCTTAAACTGCCCCAGTGCTCAAATCCAGGTTCGTCGTCTGTTTATCTGTGTACTCCCAGCAGAGTCTCTGTGCGTGAGAAGCGTGCAGGTGGGGTACCTGTTGGTTCGCGGTGGTCGGTGGGATTCTCCCCGTCCCGCTCTGGTCTTGTACCATTTCCTTTGCTTCCATGGTCTTTGAAAATCTTTGCGCTGAAAGTTGCTCTTCAAGGAACAGGCTCTCTGAGCTTGTGTGAGAGATGATAGAGGCTGTGGGAGGAGGATGGGAGCTGACTTGCTTGCAAGTTACTTGCTGATAGTGCTTCAGTTGAGGTTTCAGGGGAAAGTTGGTTGCCAATATTCCCACGTCGGCAAAAAAGTTGTTCCGTAGTTAGCTATTACTTAGCTTTCTGAACCTCTTGCTGAAGGACTCTGTTACTGCTTCAGATACCTGAAATCTTGGGAAAAGTTTGGTTTAATGCAAAGGTTTCTCTTTTCCAAAGAGACCACTGTCTTACACTGTGAGTTTAAGTGTACTCTCATAAATTCTTCCCCCACCCCCGTGCAGGCTTGGTATTAGCTCAGGTTGAATTGTGCTCCTCTAAGTCTTCCTCAACATACAAGCTGTGGAAAAACAGGGAGAACAGTTGGGCTACTGCTTATCCATCTGTACTAATAATCAGTTTGTCCTCCTTGCTGCCACTGTAAATAGATGATGCTTTGAATGTAAACACTCATTCTGCCTTCCCTTCGACCTGGAGAAACCGATGCCAAATAAGGATTTGTGACTAACTAGGATCTCTGATAAACATGGTGCTTTCTCTGATGTTTCGGAGTCCTTACAAAGAAGGGTTTCACAGTGCGGCCACATCCAGTGTGAGATCACTCAGTCCAGGCTCTGAGCTAAATCACGCAGCCAGTACCTACGTTACACCTTCCTTTCATGGAATCATGGCATCATAGACTGGTTTGAGTTGGAAGGGACCCCGAAGTCCATCTGGTTCCAACCCCCCTGCCATGGGCAGGTACACCTTCCACTAGACCAGGTTGCTCAGAGCTCCATCCAGCCTGGCCTTGAACACTTCCAGGGAGGGGGCATCCACAGCTTTTCTGGGCAACCTGTGCCAGTGCCTCACCACCCTCATGGTGCAGAATTTCTTCCTAACATCTAATCTAAATCTCCCCTCTTTTAGTTTACAGCCATTCCCCCTTGTCCTATCACTACACACCCTTGTGAAAAGCCCCTCTCCATCCTTCCTGCAGGCCTCATCAGGTACTGGAAGGCTGCTAGAAGGTCACCCCGCAGCCTTCTCTTCTCCAGGCTGAACAGCCCCAACTGCCTTAGCCTGTCCTCATAGCAGAGGTACTCCAGCCCTCGGATCATCTTCGTGGCCCTCCTCTGGACCTATTCATTTGGCTCTGTGCTTCGTGCTGTTCCAGTGGGAGGTTTTTCTGTGCGCAGTGGCAATTCTTAGTTGCTCTCAACTGTATAAAACTGTTGCATTTGGTCCCTTCGCCCCCTCCTTAGCACCTCTGTTCTCCCCCATGCCAAAATCAGCCTTACAGCTGATGGACGCAGCTGCCCTGTGATGTGGGACACTTCTGTGCCATGGACATTTATACCATGGCTCATAGATCACAGGACGTAAATCCAGACAGACAGGAGTACAGACTGCCTCCTCTTCTGTGCGTAACAAGTAACCAGTCATGCAGTTTTTACAGCAACTGCCTGATGAACGGAAGAGCAGAAACCCAAGGGGAAGAGTCATGCTGAGCTGCCTCTGTAGCCAAAGGATGCAAAAAATCTGAAGCTGTGTTCTGTTCCTTTCCTCCCCCGCTGCTGTTTTGGCTGGGCAAGGACAGCGCTGCAGCATTGCAGAGCTCTTGCTAAGCCTGCGCGTTCAGCAGGCAAACCCAGAGGTGAGATCTAATGATACTTTGTGCAAGTATAAGCAGAAACATTTTTAGTAGGCTAAGCTGACCTACAAAGCTTATTTCATGTGTTTGCTATTCTGGAGTTGATTTTTAGAAAAAGAAGTTGACATTTAATACAGCAGAACAATAGTTATATTGATATTTAAATAGCTTCCTTTTTTCTTTGAAAATAAAAAGGTTGCACAAAGAAAGATGAATACTTTTACCATTTTTCAGGTGGAGAAGCTGAAGCATTGAGTGATTAAGTGATTTCGCTGATGATGGCAAAGCCGTGCTGGCTCCCAGGCCTGGCGGGTGACGGAGCACATTCCTCACCCCCTACGCAGCTCCCCGTTGCGGCGCCTGAGCTGCCACAGAGATGAGAAGGACCCTGGGCTGGCACTGTGGGCAGTGGTGGGGTCAGCTGAGCGCAGCTTCTGCCTCCTGAAGCAGCTCAAGAGGTCCAGGCGGCTGCGCAGGGGTGCCGGCTGGCTGCGTGGTGCTCTGTCTGCCCCTCTGCCGGTCCCCGTTGGCTGCCGGGCAGGAAACCTCGTATCCAAAATGCCCTTTTTGTGAGCTAACGAATTCAGCGCCAGGACTGGCATTGTAGCACTCCTGGTTTGTAATCTGGCTTCTCCCCTCTGTTCTCTCCAGCCACAGGGAAAAAAAAAAAACCCACCCGCAGTGATCCATCCACCCTTAGCCCTTCCCCAGAAGTGGAGACAGCAGGTCTCCCATCAACGACTACGAAGCCAGGGCAGAAGGAGGTCAAGGAGGGAACTCTTCAGCTGCCTCCGACGGCCCCACGCACCGGGAGCTGAGAGCTGGCCGCTGGTCCTTCAGCCTTACGCCTTTAATTACGAGTTACCAGTGCTAAGGTGCGGATCAAAATTCTGATTTGTAGATGTTTCTGGATGACTTTCAGTCTACTGCACTCAGAAGTTTTACTGTGCAGAACAGCAGAGCTACTGCAACCTTTTCTACGCTGAAGCGCTCACATAATATCACCAAGTTGAACAGACATGTTAGTTCTTCTAGTTCGAGGTCATTCTTGCTGTTTCCCAACTGCCCTTTCTAATCAAGCAGTATTTTCCAAATCAAAATGAATTTTCTTTGTGCAGTGGCTGCACAGGCTGGAGTTAACATTCTTCACAGCAGCCTGTATGGGGCTGTTTTGGATTTGCCGCTAAGCTGGGGCTGATAGCGCAGCACTGTTGTGGCTATTGCCGAGCAGCGCTTGGAGAGTGTCAAGGCCGTCCTGTCCCTTTCTCTCCCTCTGCCCCAGGTAGGCGGGGGTGGGTGAGAAGGCAGGAGGGGATACAGCTAACCCAGACTGGCCAAAGGGCTATTCCATGCCAAAGAACCTCAGGCTCAACAAGAAACGCTGAGGGAAGGGGTTTTTCTTCCTTTCCATACTTTGTGCTCATTGTTTTTCTAAAGCTTTTTGTCTGTACAGAAGCAGTACATCACTGCGAGACTGCACCTAAAGGCCTAACCTCGCTGCCAGGTTTTCCACAAGATGCATCAGAAAGGATGAATTTGGTAAAATTCTCAGCATGACAGCTCAGTGCCAGGACAGAGTCTGATGCAATCAAACAGCAGCATTTAAGCTGAATCAAAAGGATCACAGAATAGTTGAGGCTGGAACAGATCTCTGGAGATCATCTAATCCAACCCCGCCAAAAAAAAAATTACTATCTTTACGAATGCTTGAAAATCAGAAGTATGAAGATGGCAAGAACTTAGGGGATTAAGAAAAACTAAAGCACTTCAGATGATTAAGAGAAACTGTTGTATGGCCATTTAGTGTATCTCTGACCAACAGGAGGGATGAAGTACACTACCAGTGCAGCAATGCCAGGCTAGTTCTATCCCACCATAGACGGGAATCTCACATTCATATACAGCGGGACGACGATGAGCGGTGCTCACGGCTTGCATTTGTGCAGTCTCTGATTTGTATTGCTAATCTTGCTCATCCTTTTCCTTCATCAGTTCAAGACTCCTTCAGAAGTCAATGGAGAGAAAGCTGCTCCTCTGGGATGATGGTATCAGGAGTTTAATTCAGATGCTCTGAATCACTTTTTCTCTCTTCCCTCTTTCTGCCCTCTCTTTGCTGCCTGTGTCAGTGGCCAGCGTCAGGCATTTCAGAGCGCTGACCACAGGCCGCAGCGCGCCCTTCCTCCAGTGGTTACGCTGGGTTCACAGGAAAGCCAGCACTTTGTCCTTCTGCAGCTGTGCTGCAGTGCCAAGCTCCAAGGTCCCACCCACCAGCTGCCTGCTCCCTGCAGGGGCTGTGTGGCTGCTCTCGTGGGGAGTTGTGCGTCGGGACGAAGCCTCCGGCTGCAACAGTAGGCACGCTTGCACACAGGCACCTCGCCTTGGGAGCTCCTGAAGAGCAAGCCAGGTAGACAAAGAGCTCGCCGCCTGCCCGGGCAACCAAACAGCTCAATCTGCAAGCCACTCGCTTTTTCTGTCTCCCGTTCTGTGGAACAGAAGGAGTCTGATTAAACACAGCACAGAGAAACAGAACAGAAGATGTAGGTTGCAACTGAGCATTACCACGTTTTCGTACTGAGTTTGGTGCCACAACAGGAGCAGAAGCACTCAGGTTAACTTTACAGCTGGTATATTCTAATGGTTAATTTCTATTTCAGAAAAAAACCCCCAAAAACAACCACAGAACTACCTACACATGATCAGAAACTAATCATATTCAATATTCCATAGTACTGGTGATATGTTAGCTGTGCCTCTGCTTTTAAATAAGTAGCTACTAATCAGACAATGAGCTCCTGATGAATATACCCACAATTTAAGCAACTGTGGCTCCAGGATCTCACAATCTACATATTTCAAAGCAGACTGCCTCTCTACAATATTCTCATACCATGGAGTTGTGAAGTTCAATAGTCTCTTTTTCAAAATATAGAAGAAAAAAAATAAAACAAACCCAGAGAAGGAAAATCATTAGCAAACTGAAAATGTGATCCTGCAGTTGAAAGCAGTAGTCAGAATATTTGGAATTAGGGCTTTGTTTCACTTTAGTGATGCTGAATTTCTGTTTTAGCTATTTTATACATAATCACAAAACAAGGTGTATAGCTCAGATCAGGGATAAGGAAACTGCATTTGGCACAAGTCATCCAACAATTACCAAGTTCTTGAATAGTGAAATACTGTATCTCCTAGCAGGGCTCCTCAGCGCCAAGTGTTTTTATCATGCCCCCTTCCCTTATCATGCCTGGAAGAAATTAGTTAAGTTTAGATCGAGAATTAGTATCAATTTGAAAAGAAAACACAGCCAATAGGTATTTATGTCCTTCTGAATATTTGTACCTCATAAGTTTTAGAAAGTATATGTTAATTTATTTCACATACATGTATTTACATCAGAGGAAATTCACAACACTGAAAATACAACATTTACACATTCACAGATATACAGTTGTGCATTCTCTCCCCTGTCAAGACCAGAGACTCAGCGTTTCTATCTTTGCAATAACGATGACATCAATTCTCAGTAGATTAAAAAAAACTGGTAGGTGTGGTGGATTTTAAGAAGCGTCATTCTCTGTGCGTGGCGGTTATATTCTTCAAGCTACTAGATGGCAGGTTATTTCACTGAAGAAAAATGCCTCTTGCATGGCACTTGCATAAGCTTCTATAAATTACAAGCATATAGGTTTATCTGTTGCTGTTTTACCATGCTATCAGTGATCCTTACTCTACAGAGTTCAGTTATCTTTGTAGTAGTTATTAAAGTTGATTCGCAGCAGAAAGTCCTCCAAATGCGGTTGGTATCCTCTATTTACAAGCTTTGTTACCACTGGAAGGAAAAGAAAACATAAAATAAGCTTCAACTAACATTAATATTCTAAAATCAGCCTTGACCATACCTGCATTTAAAAAAAAAAAAAAAAAAGAAAAGCCTAATGCAGAAATCTGAAGACAATGAAAACAAATGTTTATTTTTGCATAAGAAAGGCCCAGTATCTCTTTCTGGGATTTCAAATTATTTCAAATAAGACACAAGAGAAGGATTACATGTCAGTTCTAACTGAAACTGTACTATTCTAATAAGGAAATGCTTTCTCAAGCTGCTTTCACAGTAAGATGGTTTGTTACCGTAATTTCAACTGACCAGGAAGCATTTTTAGGTCCTCTGGTGATCTCTGTGTAAGAATAAGCTCTGCTGAAGTTTGCTTGATCAAAGTCCGTTGTGAGAGAGGAAACCAAAGAGAAATTCCTAGGACAAACCTCTCAAGCTCTACGAATGAACAAACTGACTGCTCTAAACATCCTTAGTAACAAAGGAAAAAAGGCAACAGAAACTCCCTAAGCTCATAAACACCCCATGCAGTAATATAAAGGGTATCAGCAAGCAGCAGTAACATGCAAGGAAGAAGGGAAAGTGTAGAGTTAGAAGTTAGGGCCTGAGCCAAAGCCACTGAAGTCCAGACTACTTTGTATTGGCTTTCAGTGGATTCGGGATCATCCAGTTGTGACAGAGAGCATTTTACAATACGCGGTGACCGAAGGGACAAGTGTAGACGAACAAGCACACGTCTGTTTTGTAGTGCTTAATGAAGAGGGTGTAAAGAACTAGGTCACTCAGCAGATTTCCTTACGGAATGGTCTATTAATCTCTGTCCATGAAGCAACCATAGATCTCGTAGTATGGGCTTAGGTGGCTCCAAGAGGTGTTCTGACTTCCTGTAGAATTTGGAAGCAGCCATTCTAACTCATCCTGAAATACCTGGGTTTGGTCCTTTGACACCATTTTTGGACACCCTTAAAGAATAAAAAGGGCAGCTCATTTCCTGAAGAATATAGTCTGACTAGAAAATATTCCAGAAAAATAGATCTAAGGAAAACATTTGCCCTTCCTTCAGGAATTTAAGGATTTCTAAAAAAACCCACCCCAAACTCCATGAACCACCTTTGTACTCAGGGGAAGGATAAGTAACTTCTACTAAAAACACAAGCAAGATCTGAAAGATAAATGGAGAGGAAAGACAGATCAACCATTTCTTCACGTTATAGGTTACGCTGACAGTGCGAAGCGATATTATCACGTTGAAGGAAAGAACGTTTGGCAAGTGATCTGTGCATTTGAAAAACACTTGCCTGGAGCACTGGATATAAGGTCCAACTAGTACTAGGAGGCTCTCTGAGCTTTAGTCCAACATGGGAATCAAATCTCGTAACAGTGGTAACACTCAGCTGCTGCAGATACATCTAAAATTACTTCTAAGTGGTATCTAACTATCTCTCATTGCTGCCAGTAAAAAGTTCCAGAACTCAATTCCAGAGAAAAGAAAAATGTAAGCACAAATATAGAGCTAAATACCAAACACTTATTTTGCAAAGTAGCAAAAACTTATGGTCAATTTTGGGGTATCTGTTAGATTTCTTGTGTGGACATTTGAATTGATAGATACGCAAATCTTTGCAGATCACAATAATGCGGTTTTCATTTGGGAACTACATTTTCTGACACACACTACGTACATACATATTCCTACTTTTACACTAGACTTCCAAAACCTCTGTAATTTTTTCAGTTGTCAGCTGACTTTTTCTTCTGTCTAGAATTTAGTCAGTTTCTTACCTTTGAATAAGAAGTGGGAGTAGTACTTGAAGGTATTGTACGACTGCTGCATCAGACCGAAGTTGGGATGAACAGCCATCTGCTTGCCTGCATCGAAGCTCCAAGACTGAGAGATCAGCTGGCTGCGGAACTTCAAAATGAGGCTGAAGATGCTATGTATAATGTTCATCACAGGGGCTGCCTTCTCTGTCAACAGACCCCTAGCAGGACAAAAACAACTTTAGAAATGTAGCTGACATAATTTATTGGTTGCAGGAAGAAACAGACAAAGGGGTGACAATCCTTTAGGTTTCCTCTTTAATTGCTTTAAAAAAATGAATCCACAAGGCTGCAGACAACTGTAATGGTGATTTTTCAAAAGGTGCCTAAACCTAACATAGTTTGCTGGCTCTTCCGGGAAACCGGTATTTGCACTGGTGTATCTGATTTCTAAGAATGATACCTGCATCTGCAAAAGAGACAGTATTTATAACACTATCGTGCTCTGAGTTCCCTTAAACTTTAATCCTCTCTCATCCCACCACCTGGTATCCAAACAGCAGATTTAGGCAAGTTTTTTCTCATTAAAACTGAAAGACATATGAAAGGACAGATTTCTTGTTTATAATTTCTGTTTTTCTCCCTACTTGATCATTCCAGTGTATAGTCTTTAAGAAGACACCAAATAAACCCTAGCTCCTCTCCTCTTATTCACACCACCCTTCTGCCTCATATACAGTAACCAAAGGGCTAAGGTTGTGAATCCTAAATGACAAATGTCTCTTGCATTGCTCATAAACCCGGAGACAGGCATCAAGTCACTTTTGTTCCTTCCAAGTCCAGTCCTGGTCACTGCACACATATTAAAGGCATATACAATGTACAGAAGAAGCATTTTATGATCCTTGAGCTAGGCCTTCTTGCGCACACTAGTCATGCTGAATGAAACAGCATTCGTTTACAAAGGCCATGACAAGGACAGGGTGAAAGGAAAACAGAACTGCGGCAAGCGTGCCCTTAGTCTTCAGGTTAGAGATCTCCTGAGTGGATTTGAAGCTTGCAGAGATGGGGAGGGCAGCAGCTGGAGGCAACTCCAAGGAGTCTGGGGAAATGAAGAGGATGGGTAACGGAGGAAAAGCATCGAAGTATGGACCTCGAAACGTGGCATTAAGTTTGCTTCCCTTACATAAGAACACCATTTGTAAAGACTACTTAGTACATCAGGTAGAAGTCAGTTTTGCACAAATAGGTTAGGCTAGACTGGCAGCTCCATTAACTTCAAAGTTTGAAGTAAAAACAAGTATAGTAGCTTGCCTGAAGATTGCTTTGTTGAGGTATTCAGCGTGTGTTCTGTGAATTTCTTCCAGGTTGCCTACGGAAGACAGTTTGTTTCCAAATTCACACCATGTAACATGAAGAATCTGATTAGCGATGTAACCTTGAATAACTTTCACAAAATGCTGCATTTCGTGTTTATACAGCTGGAGCTGTCGAAACTGAACAGAATTTGATGCACGACTCACTAAAGCTGAAAATAAAACCAGAAATGTATTAACATCGGCACCCATGGACACCATCTAAAACCAGGATTTTTAAAGGAACAAAGGTTTCTGTTAGTAGAGTCTGTTTAAAATTCCAAGGAAGTTTCTTTTAAAAACTGTGGCTTTTGAAGGTTGTTTATAAGCAATCGTCTAGCACAGGGTGCTGAAGGCATTTTAAACAGGACACTCTTGAGTTCACTCATTATACTTACCAGTACGTTTTAAGTGAAACCACACATCCTTGAGAGTCCACACCATGTGCTTCAGCTGAAGCAAAAAGGAGAAGATCTTGTTGTATTTATTCATGCAGCTCTCAGTAATGACAATGTTCAGAGGCCAGTCAACCTAAAAGAAATAACTGAGTGTGGATCACACAACATTTTTGTGTTAGAAATTCTAAGAATGTTTCAGATACAAGTATTTCAGGGACATACAGATAACATCTGTATTTTAATAATGCAATGCAAAGGCCAGGCTAAGAAAATCCTGTCTTTTCCATTACATGCTTTTTTTACTCCATTATTAAAGGTATTCCATTATTAAGAACATACTCACTCTACCATGGCACAGAAGAACCATGGTATAATTGCAGTACTGCTACCTTTCTCCATGCTTTCTTACCTTGTACCTTAGCTCTAAGCAACTCAGAGCATCAGGCGCGTTGGGCTTGAACACTTCTGGAAGGTACTTGAGGGCAAAAGAAAGATTGGAAGCAAGCTGGGTGTCACCATGAAGACTGTATTGTAATGCTTTATTTAGGATAGAATTAAGAACCAGTGGATTCAGCAATTCACCAGGTGTTTGTCCTGATCCAAGCTAGGGGGCAGAAAAAAAAAATCCTAATTATACAGTATTAATGAAGAGTCTTGGCTCCCAAACACGGGTGAATTAAACCACAATGGTACAGTGGGGGTATCCTGCCTTGCCCCACCATTCTGACTGGAAGTTTCTACTTCTGCCATAGGGATGCATAAACAGTGTAAGAAGCAACTTCTGAACTACTTCCTGCTCACAGCACGAAGGTAATCTCACACCTGTACTGATTTATTCTGATCTGCTGGACTGCAGTTTGCTGTGGTTCAGAAGCTGCTACACATCCCTGCTGCAGGGAATACAGCCTGCAGGCTTCAGCGGGACAGAAAGCCAGCGACAGGACCAGCATTATCTATCTGACCCCAGTCTGCCTACCTCATCAACTCAGCACCCTCAGAGGTTGACAAATAAAGCTGTTCACCGAGTCTAAACCCCCAAGTGCTTTCCCTAGTTGGGTCTAACCCATCCTTAGGAATCAGAGAAATGCATTAACTACCCTACAGCCACGTATCTCCACTGGCAACCAGCTATATTAATCCAGGCTATCACCCTACCTTGCTGCCTCCCCCATGAACGCAGGGGTAAGTCATGAAAACACTGTCTCATCAGAGGGCCCAGCACTCTCTTCAGATGCTGTCCCCTCTGCTTTATAGGATATCTGAAGTAAGAGATTTTGCAACACAGGCCTTTGCACTGGGCATAAGCGAGCGGCAACAGGCTCTTCCAGCCTTGCTGCCAGCAGATGGGAAGGAACAGAGCAGTACTGCAGTAGTTCTCACAAGAAACAGTGCCATAGCCTTCCACGCCTGCTTATCTGTCAGAGTCAGAAATTATTATCCTCAATGCGCCAAATCCTTGTACTCTCTCTGTTGCTGGGATTAGCACTAGGAAATACTGCTCTCCTCCTTGGGACTTCCTTGGGCATGGGCATCCCCTCCCAGCAAAGACCTTCTTTTGCTTCAGTCCTTACACCGTTAGCACTGAGTTCCTCGCTACAAGACTTCTTGACATGGCACAGAAGAGGAAAACAGCACAAGCCAGGATTCTAATTCACACTATTCCCCCATTCCCATCTAAATTAACACAGAGGTGTCAAGATAAAGCAGACAACCCAAAAACAAGGATTAAGACAACAAAGCAAATACCTTCTCAAACAACAGGTCACTGAGTGACTGAGCAAACTCCCCATCTTCCATTAACAAAAAGTGTCTCAGAGCTTCAAAATGCTTCTCTACATTCAGTTCCACAAAGTAGTAATCAACTATTGCTTTGTTCACAAGAGAAACACTAAGAATAAAAACACAGAAAAGGTATTCTTACAAGCAACTCCTTCCTTGCTGTTAAAGTTCAGCTGTGGCTGCATCAGATTAACTCTAATAACCAACACAGGATGATACTCACATAAGCGAAAAAAATGAGATGAAAAAAATCTTCATCGAAAATATACCAGAATTAAAACCTACCACTACAGATGACTGGATTTTGAACAGCACTGGGGAAGTATTTTAAGGCTGACTACACACAACGATCTTTAAAACATGCCGCTGGGCCTGGAGCAACATTTTGTCAATAGCCTTCTGTCTATCTCTGTCACCTACACAAACAATCCCTGAGAAGAATATCCTAATTGGTAAAGCTCTAACACTAGGTACTAAACGCAGGTCTATACTACAGTTTGCAGGATAGTGTAGGTATTCAAGCTAGCTTTAAATAATTTAACTTGCATATCAGGGTTAGGCTAATTTTGCCAGCACAGAACTCAGGCTCGTTCAGTTTGCCTTGCTGAATACATGAATCTGTGTACAGATTGTTCTAGTAGCCAATCTGGATGTTTAAAACTAAGGTAGATAATTAGATCTCTGCATTGCATAAAACTTTGAGTATAGCATACTCAGAGTTAGTAAATGGAAATACAAACTTACAAGAAAGAAGATTCCAAAACAGGAAGCATTTCAACACATCTGTGAATAACTGTTTTCATGACAGAAGCTAATCTTGTACATAATAACAAACTTTCTTTAAAATACCATTAGATATACTAATAAAATGGTCCAACACATATATTCCAACAGTAACAAGAACAGCTTCTCTTAAGCTTCAAAACAGCCTTGAAGCTGGAATTCCCGTAGAAATATAAAATATATCCTGATCAATATGCATGAGCTTTCACATAACCAAAAGACCTTTATTTTTTTCCCCTTATCTTTCACCTGACACATAAAAACTAGTACAAACATTATAAATACTACACCTTCTTTTTAAAAGAACAAGGAAAACAATGGTGTCAAAACCACTGCTGCATAATCCATGAGTCTGAGAGCAAACACTTCCCTCCAAGCCCTTGTATTTTAAATAGAACTTCATATTTTTAATTTACACATTAAAATCTAAGTTTATGTTAGCATTTATAATGTAAATCTGAACTTTTTAGTTAGTAATGGACCATCCACTGAATCACTTCTGGGAGCAAAGAGAAAATTTTAGAGAACAGATCTATGTGCAGGTCTTGTCTCAAAAAAGAACTAATAAAGAACACAACATTAATTACCGAATTGTGGATTCACTGTTTCTAACAAATACTCACTGAGATACAAGTGGAGCAGTAATGGAACGTTTCATCAGCACTGGCAGAGATAATAGCTCACTCAGCTGTACAGCCGTTTCATCTGTTGCTGACTGTACCATAGGATCCACTGGAAAAGTGTACGATCTTGGTATCACATGATGCAAGAGGTGAGAAACTGGTAGTTCTGCTAAATTTAAAAACACATAAACACTGTGAGTTATTATATTTAAGCAATTTGATAATCTGTTTCTATCAATCTCCACAAACCCCTCTAGGTCAGAAAATCACAAAGTGCCAAAATGTATTTCTCATCTTTGTGCCTAGAAGCAAATTGTTTGGCTATTGTGGTTCATGATATTGGTAATTTACTGGTTATTCAGGAATTTTTTCTGGCCCTCAGCTTTCTTGCTGAAGTTTACCACATCTTCTACTGATCTACTGCTTCAACAGTTCCACTCACACATCAAATCATAACTATCTTGGTATTTCTCAATGCAATACTGATCCGATAAGGCTTTCAAATAAGCTTGTTCTTTCTTCCATATTTCTTCCTCTTCCTCCTCCTCCTCCTTAGTCTCGGGGGCACTAGCTTCAGGAAATAAAGCTTCTTGAGGCACAGTATCTTGTGGAATTGCTTTTTCAGGTTCTTCTGCCTAAAACAAAAAAATGGACAAATTTGATGAGAGATTCTGGCTTTGTCCACTCACACTTACTGTGTTCTTACAGGTAACTGACAAGTTGTTACAACTGAAAATAAAAAAAACTTACTCACCTGTACTTTTCTGACACATAAAACCAATATGGTATTACAGTGATTACTAGATTAGCACAGAAACTTATTACCTTAACGACCAGTGTCTTTAATCGTTTGAAGGAAAAGGAAGTCTTCTCAACAAGTACTTTGTTTCTTACCTGTATGCTCCGCGAGGAATCTGGAGAAGAGTCCTTGTTGAACACATTTGCGATTACTGTAATGACAAGTAATTTAAAGACAGCATTTACTTAGACCTGCTTGTAATACTTAGTTCATACTTCAGATCTGCTTCTGAAGTTCTTCAAAATTTCTCTGCAGACTGGCACAGAAACAACCACCACAGTAACAGCCCCTCCCCATAGTCCCACCCAGGCAGTTTCGTGTGTGTTCTCTGACATCACATGAAGTCCTGTTTCACAAAATTTCAGACTAGAATTCTTTTAATGCTTTATTTCTTGTACACAGGAGGCAAGACTAAGTTCAAATTCTTTCCTCTGAACTCTAACAGTGACTGAAAAGTTATGCAAAGAATTAAATAGTAAGTACCCATTTTGAACATAAAAAGTTACAGCTATTTTCATGAGCTCTTAAACAAATGCTGACTGAATAAACTTAATTTTACCTTCTTGTTTTTCTTCCATTACATTTTCTTTTTTGTCAACTTTAATATTAGCACCAGGAAAGACTGGAACACTGTCAGATGACTGCGACTGCGGTAAAGTCTCTTCCTTCACTTGTGACGTTTTTGCTGCCTTTCTGCTCCCTTCAGCCAGAGATAATTCCTCACTGTACAGAAGTGTCTGAACTGTGGAGTCAGATGAAGAACCAGAAATGGTTTTACGATGAGGTATTGGATCATTTTCTGTAGATGGGGCCCACTTCCCTATTTGGATGCTGGACTGGGATGCGTGACCAAACGGGCTCCAGCGAGATTTCAAAGGCTCTGTGTCTGAAACCAGTTCTCCAATTTTGATGTGCGACTGTGAAGCATGCCCATGGATGTTCCAACGAGGTCTAGCTGAGACCATCTCTGACACATTTTCACCAATCTTGATATTGGCATCAGATGCATGACCATGGATGTTCCATCGAGGCCTTGTAGGAGCTACGCTTGACACATACTCTCCAATCTTAATATTGGCTTCCGAAGCATGTCCATGAATGTTCCACCTAGGCCTTGAGGGCTCTACCTCCGAAGCATATTCCCCAGTTTTAATATGAGCTTCAGAAACATGCCCATGAACATTCCATCGGGGTCGGCTAGATTCAACTTCAGAAGTATAGCTGCTGATTTTTATATGGGAGTCTGAAGAATGTCCATAAGGACTTGAACGTGGCTGGTAAGTGTCCACATGAGGTACATATTCTCCCACTCTAATGTTGGCATCAGACGCATGTCCATGAATATTCCACCAAGGCCTTCTGTACTCCACATCAAATACATTTTCTACAGCTCTCACATGTCCCTGCCACGCTGCAGATGGTCTGAGAACTGTATTAAAATCATACTCCTTTTGCTGATGCAATGGTGCGTTGTCTTCTCCTTCTAGTGCTCCTCTCAAGACAGGCTGATTTTCACTTACTTGAGAAGTCTCAGAAAGATCTGAGCTAATACTTCGGAATGCTTCATCTAGCAAAGATCCTTGTATGCTACTGGCAACAGGTTGTTCATCTTGTGGCTTTGATAAGAAATCTTCTATATTCACATTGGATTCAGGCAAGGAATCAGCAGTGTATAGAGGACTGCACGCTTGCTCTGAACTTTGGAGATTGCTTTCAGATCCTGCTGCTTTAGGCTGAAAATGCTCATCAGCAGTATTATTTGTTGGCTCTGGCATGGGCAGTGCTTTTTCAGCAGAAGTCGCGTATTCCAGTCCAGGCTGAGATTCTTTTCTGCCAAATTTCTCATGAGCACGCAGAGGTTTCACAGAGGACATCTAAAAAAGAAATAATTATTACACTGTATGGCTAGTCACATAATCAAGCTACTTATTATGTCACCACTTTGTTACAAGTAAGACTTAAAATTTTCCAATTTTTCAGCTGTACTACAAATAATGTGATGACTACTCACCCTGCTGTTATAGTGAACCTTCTGTTTACTGAACTGAACCATGAAATTAACTCTCTTCAGGGAAACTTGGAATGGCAACCTAGAGTTTATGTAAGAAAATAAACTCACCTGTGAATGTGGATCTTTCACAACAGGGTTTTTATCTAAAGCCAGCTGGCATTGTTTATAAGGAATAATATCTGATTTTCTCCCGTAGTTTCCATCTGGAAGTTTTTCTAGCATTTCCTATAAGTAAAAACGACAAAACCACAAGTCCTTAAGTACCAAATTTTCTAAATTACATTTCTTAAATCTTTTCAGAAGATACCTCAATGCGCTTTTGATCTTCTAGTAGAAACTTAAGACGGGCTGTTTCCAACTTGTGTCGCTGGATTTTCCATAATGCTCTTTGTTCCCTACGGGCTGCATCATCAGAAAGTTTGCTGTAATGGTCAATTAATTCTTGCCTAAATGAAGGTAAAAATAAAGCTAAGTTACAGATTTTTGCATAATGATTTACATCTTGCCTTCTAAAGAATAAGACCTTTTACCACTTCAGAACCAAGAAGCAATTTTTTAAAAGTAGAAGCCAGAGGCTTCAATCACAGAGAAGAAACAGGTGGAGAATGCAGCACTGTATTCTTAGTCAGTATGTATTTCCATAACTATTCTTAGTACATCACTCACTTATCTTCAGTATTTTTAGATATAACAGAAGAAAGTGAAATACAACTAGATGTACAACAAGAGCAATTCAAGTAATTATCAATCTAACTCCTCCATCTGCTTTTTACTTCTGCTTTGACATACATGTGACCATTTTTGCTGTGGGCTCAGCTTTTAATTGTAAGACACAGTTAAATTTTTTCCTGAAATTCTGATCATAACTAAAACCAGACCAGATAGGGTCGGCAAAAATCTTGGGTCCCAGATTTTTGGGCCACTAACCATTCCTACATCACTTAGCTCATAGATTATAAAAAATCCTTACATCCATCTTTTAAATGCAAACATTACCCTTGTAAAGCAATGTCTGGAAACACCTAGCGTCATAAATTTTAATAGACAATAATTTTTCCTGAGGTCTTTGTGATGGTTTTGGAGCATCTAAGCTTTGGGAGACTACTCAAGATACATTTACCTTGCCTTTTTTTCCAGTTCTTCTTCTAAAGCTTTCAGTCTTTTTTCTCTCTCTCTGAGCTCTCGGGCATAGCTGAAATCATCATCAATCTCCTCTTGCTTTATCGCAAGGCGACGCTGCATAAATATTGAACACTTTTAAAAGCCACTCTCAATAGCAGCTGTCACGGACATATCTGCAAGAAGTTCTAATTTGTACCCATGAGCTATTCATTCAAGTTCAGTACAATAAATCAAGACGTCCTTCCAATTATTTGCTTAAGAAATACATTTAGCCTTTAGAAACACACACAGAAATACCTCTTGGTCTTTTGCAAACTGCTCTTTCAGCTTCTGAAACTGTTCCCGCTTCTTTGCGTCCAAAGCCATTCGTTCGGACATTTGTCTGTCTGTATTACAATAAAGATATTGTTAGTTTACATTAACAAACCCACTAGAAAACACAAGAAACACCACCGCAACTTACCATTAATGGCTTGTAGTACTTTGCTAGCAGTTTCTCGAGCATGAACAATTAATTCTTGTTTGGCTATTTCCATGCGCAAATCCTAAAAAAACCCCAAACAAACAAAAATACAGATGGGAATTTTTTTCTAGTATTTTAGAGTTGAAAATACACTGTCGCAAAGAGAGATGCACACTTTATAACGGTTATTAATCTATCACTACAGTACAGAAATATGAGTAAAGCAATTAATTATATGGAAAGTTTATAAACTAATATTGAAAGTTAATATTCCAGGTCTTACAACAAATGAAATCCATCCGACAGATGCACTACATTGATGTGAAAGACAGAAGTCTACAACTAAAAGAGTTCCAAAAAAACAATTAGCTATGCAAATTACAAAAAGAGCCTTATCTGGTTACCAATTAGCTTGTCACATTTGTTAAATCAGAATCTAACAATCTTTGCAGTACTTTTCAGTACGGGAGCAAATCTGCTGCTGCAAAGAACCTAGACGGAAGTCCAAAACTCATTTACTATACGAAAATGCTAATAAATGACAACACACCACCTATGCTTTTAAAAGATACATTAAATAAGTTTATCTGCCACAATAACAACTCAAACAGCACCTGACCAATGAAAAAATTCTGACCGTGAACACGTATTCTTTCAAATCGTAACAAAATTTAGAAATGAGTATTTAAAAAATAAAAATTCTCAACAATCAGGTGCTTATTCTTCTAGTCATTTACCTTTTCCTCCTTGCTGATGGAACTGTACCGGGCAATTCTTTCCATTCGACCCACATACACCGCACAATCTTTCTCTATTTCTTTCAGCTCCTCAAGTGAAAAAATGACTGAAATCCGGGGAACAGGTATATCTGACCAACAGATATAATGCTGAAAAATGAGAAATTTCCTTTTATATACATTTTAAAAATTATAAAATGTTGTATTACGAACTCACATTATATATTTAACTTAGCAATGCTTCAAGATACAGACAGGATCTAAAATTTTTAATAGTATCAGCAGTTTTAGCATTTGTATCACTCAAAGAAGGAGACAGGGCTATAATGTTCCAGAACTTGGATCACAGGTCAGATTCTCAGGGTCCCCTCTTTCCCACTGAATTGGACAGGAATCTAAAACCTGATACATATATTTATACTAGTAATGTTCTAAATGCCCAAAGTTTGCTTTTCTGAATATCCATATTAACTAAGTGCAAGTAACTCAGCGCTGAATGCATCTCACTTCTCAAAAGTCAGGGTTTTTTCACTTATATCCCCCACAGATCCCCACTTAATGGGAACTCTCTGAAATATAACTAACACACACCTGCAGGGGAGAGCTCTACACAAGCTGTAACTATCAAAAAATACAGCCAGTGCACATCACAGAGTACCATTTCTCTAAGCTAAGTATCTTTGGTCTTTCTGCTCCACCTCAACCACCCTAAATCTCTGAAGCTGTTCTGTTCAGTGCATAAAACAGGTAAAGTGAGCTTTTTTTTTCTTAAAAAAAAAAAAAAAAAAAAAA
>Ga0065711_1031007_pt1 | contig 30813 bp, 10 predicted proteins | sample Hoacrofraction12_FD_59098 | JGI IMG/M metagenome (GOLD analysis project Ga0065711, IMG submission 59098) | Hoatzin crop microbial communities from Cojedes, Venezuela - Epithelial fraction 12 v2 (version 2) | ecosystem: Host-associated > Birds > Digestive system > Esophagus > Crop | place... | reverse complement strand
CGCCTGGACAAGGTCCTGTGCAGCCTGCTGTAGGTGACCCTGCTTCGGCAGGAGGGTTGGACTAGATGACCCACAGAGGTCCCTTCCAACCCCTACCATTCTGTGATTCTGTGATTCTGTGATTCTGTGAGTCTACAGATAGCTTTTATGTGTTATCATTAAGTTACCTTTCACCCATATTGAGGTAATTGTAGAAGTGCTGTAATTTACTGTGTTGTCATGCTTAACATTTTAACAAACTGCAAGTGGTCATTACAACTCAATGTTTTAGAATAGTCCTGAAGGTGCCCTCTATTAGCCTGGACAGCAGCAAGCCCCTGACCAAGACCGGGAATGAATTTAACATCTACTTTTATCCATCTTTATTTCCTATACATACTCTGGGTTTGAAGGCAAATCCACTTCTGGAAAATGAATGCAGGACTTCAACAAATCCTTAGATCTAGCTTACAACAATACCATACTAAATAACTGCCTATAGAAAGATGGATAGAAGCACATTTTACAGTGACTGGTAAAGACAAGGCTGGTGTATTTTGCAAAAGCTTTTCATTTTTAATGAGCTATTCAATTTCTGTACTCATTTTATTTAATAGCTTAGCCTGCTAACTCTCTCTTCTCTGGTAGTGAATTACTTTCCAGAAATAATAGGGAATTTTAAGCATCATCATGTTGCTGGTATTGTCACTTGAAAATGTGGGTCGCCATCACCTCATCACCCCATCCTGGTTTGCTCATTAGTGGCACTCTGTATGTAAAACCTCTAAAGATCATTACCACTGTAGTCTAAAGCCAATGTGCCAGCATAATGAAAAACAATTCAGCAGTTCCCTATGCTCTGTTAGTTGTGTTTGTCATAAATGAGTTGTGGAGATTTGGAGTGAATGATCCATATCATATTGAACCGTCCTTTTTATCGCTGACAATTGAAGGTGACTGAAAAGCTGGGTCAGTGTCAGACTGTATCTAATTGGAAACCTTTCCTCATTAACGTTCGATGTTGACTTGTATTAGTTGATGAAATTAGGACCACGGTGGAATGGATTTTATTACACAGAATTTGCTGGTTGAGCTCTCTTCCATTTCAATGTTTTTTTAACCCCACCCCTGGCTGCTGAGAAAGGAATCCAGGAGCAAGGGAGTTGTGAGTGATGCAGGATTAAAAGGAAATCGAGTAAAAAAGTCAGTGCTGCTGAGGAAATTGAAACCATGTGCATATTTATGCCACATTTACTTCAGCTAATCTTTTGTAAAAATACTTCCATGTAGATCATCTGGGGTTATTTTGTGGGTTTGAATCAGAAGTAGGAGAGAAATGTTTCCCAGGTAAAAGGGCAATGGCAAAGGGGGGGGGTGGGGGGTGTTAATTCTGTTATTACAGAAGAATAGGGTGCCAAGGGATGCTCAGCATGCAGTGTCTTGCTATCACAAAAACTCTGGTAGATGATCTTGTCCTCAAACACAAAACTTCTCTTAAATATAGTCCTTTTTTATTATTATTTCAGAAGCAATTCATTAAAATTGAATACATAAGGGATATCCTGCTCTCAGCTTTTTCTAACATATCCTTAAAGCCCATAAGTCACTGTTAATTACGGACAGAACCTCAGAACATACTGGAACAAAGATTTTTAAGATGAGATCTAAAAAGAGCAAGGGCTTTCTTTCTAAGCCACTTGTATGAATCTCTCAGAGGTTTTTCACTTCCATCAAACTCACGATTCATGACTTTTTGCCTCAGAAATCTTTCCAAAAATCCCAAAATTTCACTTACTTCTGTATCGCAAAGGCATACGTGCCAAAACCACCATGCAAATAGCTTCAGTTCTGTGATCTCAGAAATTCTGCTTATGAACAAACAGTTCCAGAAACTGTTTTCAGCTCTCAGAAATTGCTCAGTCTGATTCAGACAGGAGTCTAAGCTGTTTTGTCAATGGCTCCTCTTCTTGTGTTCCGTTAGATATTGATCCAACTTACTAGGTCTTGTAGCTATGCTAATTTGTAATGATAAGCACCATATTGTAATCATAAATGCCATAATATAAGGAGGTACAGAAAGCTGAGAGCGTAAATTGAGAAAGAGAGAAATAAATAAATAATAGAACTATATAAAATGTTTTTTTGATAATACCTCAGTAACAGATTATCTTGGTATGTTGTTGAAATGCTTATCATTGTCACATTGTTCTTATGGCTGTTTTTTTAAAATGAAGCTAGTAAGATTTGAAACATCTTTTAGTACAGTACATGTTTACATTATATAAATGTGTAGTTTGGGATTTTAGAATTAAATAAAACTTTTAATGGTATTACTGGAGAAAAAACAATAGGCATTTTTCATCTGTCTCAGCTAAGAAACCCAGAAATTTTCCCACTGTTATAAGAAACACACATTATAAACCAAAACACTTGTATGCTGGAATGACAGTTTCACAGATTACATCTGGCTACCAGTGGACAGAATCATTCCCACTTGTCTTCAGTCAAGTATATTTTGAATTACATAATAGAATCTCTTTCTACTCTCTTTTCCTACTCATACATCATGAGATTAGACTTAATACTAGTTGCTGCTTTGTTTCTAATTCTGGGGCTACTGGGCTTGAATGGCTGTTTAGAATCACGTTCTTGGTGTCCAAAAATTTTCCTCTGAAGTTATAAGAAAGCTTTGACCCAGCTTATAGAGGACTTCTCTTCTCGACATAAAAAGACAGAATAAACAACCATAGAATCATAAAACGTGAGTCTATCCCCCCACAGCCAGCAACCGGAGTGTTATGAACATATTGCAATACCAAGATAGTAGCTGGAAATTTACCTTCTTACAAAGAAATTTTTTTAACACTCAACTTCCACAATGTATTTAAAACAACTATGGTGGCATTTAAATTCTTATAGAAACAGGGAGGAAAGGAAGCAAGAGAAAATAAAATAAAAACAAAAACAAATGTAACATGAATGGATGATGGAAAGTTCTAAGATATCCACAATTAGGTGTAGATAAACAACTGGCACAAAAGTAGGAAAGAGAATTCTATGCTTTCAAAATAGAATGACGTCTAAAGAAGAAACACTAGCTTTACTAACATAAATAGTTAATGAAGTTATTTAAAAGCCCTACATTGGAAAATGCAGGTACTGATATATCCCTTTTGATTCTTTCTGCCTTTCAAATAATTCCAGTCCTCATTTGGATATGGCTATATCTGATGTTTACACACACAGGGTCAACATGCTTGGCTTGCTCAAATCGATTCATGATCTCTCCCTGTTTAACCTCCACTGTATTTATGAACCCTAATTATGACAAAAACATCAGACAGAAACCCAGTGACATCCAGACGTGGGCAGTTAGTGGTTAAACTCACATTGCTTTCTTCCCAAACCAGCTTTCAAGGACCTTCTTTTTTAGGTTTCAAGCACTGTTCAAGAAGAGGTGCAGACATTTTGTTGGCACAAAACTTGAGATTCATAAAGGGCACATTATTTGGCCACATTATAAAACAGCATCATCCATCTAACAAATGAAAAATTTTTAGCGGATGCACTCTTAATCATCATAATATGGAAGAGAGAGACATCAGCTAAAACTGAAGTGAGAAGGTCATTCAATGAGATTTGTGACTTTGGAGCCCCTTTTCAAGTTAAAATAGGTAATTGGACTCAATGATCTAAAGGGTCTTTTCCAACCTACATTATTCTTTGATTCTGATTCCGACCTACATTTCCTGTTTTGCTGGGAGTTTATGGCAGATCTTCTTTTTTCTGGTATGTAGGCAAAAGCAAGAACATGACTACTTCATGCTTTGGTTGTGATTAGATTTTTGTATTGGTGCAACAGTTCCTAATATCTTACACCTAGAAGTAAACAGTCCCTCGGTCACTGAAGGTCAGGGAAAAGCAGGCATACACATCAAAGCCCTCCCAATGGACATTTGCACTTGACCAAAATGGAAAACAGAAAGAACATGAAGAAAGAATAGAAACTGAAACAACTCTTTCCAATCTCAAAACACCTGTGAGTCAGAAAAACTCTTCACATGCAGCTCTACCAAGCTGTTACATTCATAACTCTCTCTATCGCACAGATTCCAGTAAAGTTCACAATAAAATGTGTATTCTACCAACATATTGCTGTTTTCAGCACAGGGCACACCATTCATGAACCTTTATTAATTTCTCCCTGGAGATACTTTCTTCTTCTTTTCCTCGTACAGAAGTTTGTAGCTTTTCTTTCTGAGGACCAGTTCTTGCCCAGGGACCACTAGCGCCTAAGATGCTGTGCTCTCCCTCCCCTCTGCAAGAGCCCAAGGAAGGAGTGAAGGCTCCTGGCAAGGCAGGAAACAGTAAAAGTACATGTAATAGATGTAACACATCTGTGCCACACATGTAGATGTCATGGAGAAAATACATAACCAACAGGGTCACGGGACAATACCCACCTTCTTGCTTCATGAAATTACTTGCACCTCAGGCGTGCTCAATACGCCAGACTTTAGGAAAATGGAAGCAAATGCATCTATTACCAGAAACTTCTTTATATCAAAGCTATTGTCACTCCCTTTTAATGCACGACTTTGATTAAAGTCTAAGCATAAATCCCATTTTAGCCAGGGAGTCTGACCAGCTTTTTGCTGTATGAGAAACAAGACAAAAAAATATTCTGTCTCAGCAAAGACAATCTTGTAAGAAAATAGTCCATTATTATGAGTACACACATGTGACCCTAAACCCAAGTTTTCTGTAGGAAAAAGCAGCCCTTTAACACCCAGGTACACCAAAGAACAGGCTGCCTGAATGTGAATGGCGGACAATGGATGTGAGATCAAAACAGAATGAAAGTATGATTGTGACTGGGAAACTATTTGCTCAAGATAATTAAGTCACCATTTAAACACTAGAGAAAGCACTCTGAGTTTCAGCTTTAACAGTAACATTGTTAACAATACTGGTAACATGCTGCAGCATTTTAACTAGTTCTTTATCTAACCCAGTTACCTGGAGCATCTTACTGACAAGTCTGACCTGGTCTGATGTGGTTACAGTGTCTGATGGTTAACTTCAGAAGAATAATGTTCATGTGTTTCTGTGTTAGAAATTAACAAAAGAAATACTGCCATTGCTCTTTTTCATGGGGTTCTTTGTTGGGGTTTTGGTTGTGGTTTGGGGTTTTTTAGCCAAAATGTTTATTGGACAAGCGTATGCTGTTGAAATGATATTGCAATGGAGAGTGGCTTTCTGATATTTGGCTCAGAAATACGTATTATGCCTTCATCTGATTGTCTTAAATTTGCAGGAAACAGGACTCTATCTGTATGGTCCTTCTGTGGCACATAAAGATGCAGCTGCTATAAATCAAAGAAATGGTGACATTACTGAAGGGAGAGAGAGATGCATGCAGCATTTTTCCTGACCTCTTTGCAGAAGAGTCAAGTCTAGAGTTTAATGAAATGAAATCTCTTTCAAGGGAATCTGAATGAGGCTGCCTCTGGAGCACTGTTCTGGGGAAATGATTTCAGCTGACCTCTGAGAAGATTTACGCCTAGGTCTCCATTGTCAGAAGCGAGGGCAGGCTGCACATTCACTACCTGGAGACCTTCTTATCACTTCTTATCCTAAAGCCGGGAGCTGCCTCTGAAATTGGTTGAAGTAAAAATGTTTTAGAGACATAAAAAGATATAAACAAATTAAATAAGAGTCCAAGATCGCTATGACTTTCCTATCAACAAGAATGGTAGCCTACCTGTGAATTTCCTGACCATAACAGGGAAAGAGATTAAAGTTGTTATTCACTCAAAAAAGACCAAAGGGTGTAGTAAGTCTTTTTCTTCTTGTTAATACTAATGAATACTGTTTTGTATTACATGAATTCTTATACTAGACACAACCTTTAGTCAGAAAACTGTCTTTACTGTAATAAACTGAGAAAACAATTGAAATTTATTTTTCTGATATAGTTTTCCTTATGAATTTGGACGTTATTCTGCAAACTACTAACTCCATTGATAAGAGAACAAATTTCAGTAAGCAATTTGGTTACTGCTTAACATCATTCAGTACAAAAGTTCTGCTCAAGTAATTCTCTTAATTATTCAACAAACTGAACTATTAAAATTTAGGTTAAAAGGAGTTTTGTATAAATAAAGCACTACCCTTCCACCAAGATAAAGCAACAGGTTCTTTTGTCAGATCTTATCAAATGGTAAAATTGTGCCTAAAATAAATGTTTTGATGTATAACCCAATCTGTTTAATACTAAAGAATCACAACATTACACAGCTGTGTAAACATTTATTTGGTTAGTTGATCTTTAAAATTGCACATTTTAACAGTTTAATTGAAGCTGGAGAAAAATTTTAATATTTAGAGTATTAAAACTTATGAAAACAGTGATTTAAAAGGAAACTACCAAACCTTCTGATCTCTATTAGACAGAATCACCTATTCTTCTGCAGTACTGTAAATGGTCTGAATTCCTCACCAGAGAATACTGGCAGAAAGGTCAATAATTATGCAAAATAAATAATGGGTTTAGAACAATCACCATATCCAGCTGCTGCAAAGTAAGCAGACTCTCTAAGTCTAACTGCCAGGTGCAGACCTCTTTTCCCTGTGGGGACGACTAGGACCTTTCAGAAAATGATGCAGTAAACAATATTGCTAGATATCCAGGGAAAATACCTACCAATGTGTTTGAAAATGCAAGGCCCCTAGAACCAGATAACAGAAAAAACAGTTATTTATTTTGGCAGATGAGTTTAATTAAAAAATCACTTATTTTTATAAAATACATTTGTGTAAGTACTACAAAAATAATGATCTAATTACCTGAAAGTTTTCAGGATTTTTTTTTGTTGAATGAATCACATTCTGCCCTCATTTACCTCCACTATTCAAATGCTCCAGTTTCTTGTCACTGTTTGCATCGTTAGTTGCATATTCGTGAGTATATATATTGAGAGAATTAAACTCAAACTAGGACCACATTAGACATGCTATTACGCTCTTAGAAGGGCTAAAACCAGTATTTTGTGACTTATGTGTTCAATTTCTTTGTGTTTGGAAGGATCACTTTCACAGAGTGCTCTTCATACTGCATCTGCTGCTTTTAAAATTTGCCAGGAAGCTTCATCAAACACTTCTGAACAACAATATATCCAAAAGAAGAGTGGTTCAGTTAGGAATTCATGTAAGCAGAAGGTTTCACTGAGGTTACTGGTTAAATCCTGTCTCCCACAATCTCCATACAACAACAGAGTGAACCCTAGAATCTGGACCTACTCTCCCTCCTAACAAACAACTCCCTGAACAATCCTTCTCTCCTTTCCTTGATTTTTTTGCCTTTCTGTGCTCAGAAAAACGAGAAACCATGGGCAGAGCCTAACATATGGTACATGGAACTCTGCCAGTTCTTCTCTTTTCTAATTTGAAATATCCTTCCTGCTGTTTAAATCTTTGGTCAGCCTTAACAATCCTCAGCAATCCTTCAGAATCAGCTGTAGTGCATTAGTAAATGAGTCCTTAAGTACACTTAAAAGCAGTGTAGAAACTCACCAGCTACATTATTATTTGGGTTTATTTATAGACATCAAGAGCCTAAAGACAGGAACTATGGAAGGATAAAGCATTCCAAGGCCCTTCCTCAACCAGGAATATGACTTGGACTGTCTATACAGTTCAAGATGTGCAGAAATACACCACCAGGGTTAAAAGGGGTGTTCTTCTCTTTCTGCAGCTGACAAGCACTATTGGAAATGGGAGGAGAAGCTAGAGCAGAGGGGAGAATGATTAGAAAATGTTTTCCTGATGTTTCACAACCTCTCCTGTCACTGGCTGCAGGGCAAGCAGTGAATGTAAGACCTGTAGAAAGCAAGACCTGTGTATCTAGAATGCCTGAAAATTTGACTTCCTTTGGAATTATGAGATAGAGCTTTTTACAATGCCAAAGGAGGAAGTCTCATCAAAGATGAAATACTGAAGAATCCAGATACAGAAAATCTCTAGAGAATCATCACCGCAGGCTTAGGCATGTATCTAGGGTCTGTGTTGGAACACCATGTAGATACAAAGAGAAGCAAAAACTACCTCTAAGCAGGAAGTTACCTAAAATTGTGAATACAACATTTAGTCACTGAGGAGTCAGTGCTCTTGGTTTGGTTGCAAGCAAAAGCAAGTTTGTGATACTGCAGTGTAAGCACTGGCAATGCACCAGCGTGATAATATACCATCAGTTGGTCTGTCCTAGCAGCCTAGAATTGTGAGACCTAGTATGGCAGGGAAACACTGAGGTGGATTTATTGGTGCTGAAGGAGTGTGATGAGGACCTTGGGTGGTTTCTTTGACTGTTAAGTATCTCTGTAGTTATCTGTAGGAGTTGTTTGTGGACCAGACTCACTATGGCAGTCACTGAAAGCATGGTCTGTAGGATTTCCATGAACCAGGAGGAACAGGCACAGCGTTTTCCTGAACTGAAAGACTAATCAAGGGTAACCATGGTTTCTACCCTTTTAGAGTCAAAGAACAATAAAATAAGCCCTAGAAATATAATGGAAAAAGAAAAAGCTCTCCGATGATATTTTGGCTGTGTGACTTTCCCCTGGCTTCAGGATGATGAGAATAAGCTTAAATGCAGCCAGGTCTATTTTTCCTCTGGCCAGAAAATAAAGGTCTGAGAGCTAAAATGTCACAATGCTTCTCATTTTCAGTTTTCAGGTTGTAGTCAAAGGCTGAGACTGACATTTTATCTTGAACTCTCATAGTTGCAAGAAAACAAAGGAAAAGCACAAAGGTATGAGGAATTAAGGACAAAGAATCCCTCAGATTTACCTCCACTGTTCCTGGATTTTGGTTGCTTATGGCTGTTAATGGGCCTTGTGCCACTCAAGCCTTTGGAGTATGCATTGCCTATGCTGGCTGCAGCCATCCTCTTCCTCAGTGCCGTCCAGGTAAGGAGAACTGTGTGTTCCTGGCCTTTGACCACATGCACAGATGCTTCTAGCTGTTGTGTCAGCTTCTTCTGCTGTCAAAATTAAATTTTCTTCCCATCAGAAAGTGCTAACATTCCCCTCTAAGTGTCCCCAGGTTTTATACTGGGTGTTTCATTAAATTAAATTAAATGTACCTTAGACACTGTGATTATAATAATTTTCCCCATCAATTTTAGAGTATTGTATATGGTGAAGATACTGATTAGACACTAATTTGTCTCCCTGAAATAAACACATGCATGTTAAGATTTCTTAAAGGTCTGACTTTTTCCCATAGAGAACAATACTGGGGAAAATTTTTTCAGAAATAATTATAACTTTGATCAGTGTAGGTATTACTTACCTTTTTCATCCTCAGCAGGCTGAATGTTGCTCCAGTTTTTTACAGTTCTGTGACTTTCTGATGGTGGGACTGAAGGAGACAGTTAACTCCTGAATTCAAGCCTCTGGAGCAAGCACAGTTGTAAGTGCTACACTCATGCTGATAATACAGGAAGTAAGCATAAGCAATTTAGAAAGGGTCAAAGGCATTATTCCTTAATGTTCATGGCCTGCGCTCTGAGACTGAGATGAGACATTGTGACCACTATTCCTGTTGCTGACTTACACACCTTTGGGGTAAGGATTTTAAACATGCCAAGGCATTGCAATAGTACAAATTTATTACTACTTTTACATTTATGTAAATTATTTCCACTTATGTCACGTTTGCTATTTATGCCGCTGTAGTGGACACAAAATAATCTTTGTATACTTGTAGCTAGTTAAGCTCATTGCGTACTAGCTTTGATTCTCCGTTCTTTTGTACAAGACATTCTGTCCCTTAGACACTATTTAGACCGAGTTGCCGTTATAGTTTGAAAAGACAATCAGGCCCTTATGTTAACAGTAAAAGTGTTCTATAAAATCATTTTAAATGCCACTTCTCATTTTTTGAAAAGGTTCTCCTATAAAATACAAAGATTTTAGCTCAGACAGCATGAGAAAGAGGGAAGAAAAAGAAGTGAGAAGCTATTAAAATTCTGATAAATCAAGATATAAGTTGACTTAGGAGGATAAACAGATACTATGCACCAGGATATTTGCTCATCACTAAGCATAGGTTCTTCACAAGGACGATTAACTAGCAGTTACCCATATTGCATGTTTCCAGCCATTTTCCCCCACTTCCTCCCTGCCTCAGTGGAACACACTGCATGTAATTTTTCCATTACTCTTCCCGTTTCTTTTCTTTGTTTTTAATTTTTTCCCAAGGCAGGTATCCAGGATAGCATGTAAATCTGACCATGTATCCTTAGAGCAACGCTTTGCACCAAAATGAATGTACTAAAAATGATGCATACCACAAAGCAGTCTTCTATCATTTTTTCGCCATTGTGCTTTGTTACGGGGAAAAAAAGGAGGATAAAAAATAGAAATAGAAAACTGTTGTCAAGGTCACTAAAATTTCTCTGTTTCAGAATTTCCCCAGGTGAAATTATTTTAATTTACAAATTTGCAGAGATAAAAAAGGCCCTGCTGTTAAAACCACAATATTCGCTGTAGCGTGTGGTGCTGATGAGCTCCACCAGATGATAAAGCAAATTGAAATCTCACAGTTCTAAGACCTTTTGTTAGTGGGGGAAGAAAATAATTTGAAGAGTTATAATGTAGTTAATGGTATTGCAGGGCTGATCTCACTAATTTTACAATTCTGCTATGTGCATAGGTTATCATACTAATTAGCTTCATCTGGAATATTAGTCATCTTAATAGAGGCCTTTCATGTTTCTTTTTACTTCAGTTCTAAAGCTTGCAGTCTGATGGTTTTGCACTACAATAAAACCCAAATCTCACGAAACAGATCAAAATTGGATGACTGGATTTAAAACAAAAAGCTTTGCTGTAGGCATGCCACCAAAGGGAAAATAGCACAAGAGAACTACAGTAATTCTCAAATGCAAGTGAATGGAAGGTACATCCCAAGAATCAGAAGAAAATCTAGCATGTACTCCTTACCATTTATTTTGTTCTAATTCATCCTGCTGGTTGCTGTGATGACCAATATCTCTAAACATATAACCAGAGTTAAACTACAGAGTTAAATTTTACCCTGTCACGCCACCAACAGTGAGCGGCTCTGACAACAGAAGGCAAGCACTACCTTTAGTTCTTCTCCTTGGTATTAAGGTATGCATGTAGCAACTAATGAACAATAAAAATATGTAACACCTACACATGTGAAAAACAGATTCCTGAAAAAAAAACAACTTACCAACTAAAAAAGAGACCGCTCTCATATTTTTCAATGACGTTGCTTCTTCTTGGTGTTGTTCCCAAGAGTATTTTAACAGATACACCTGGCAGCAAGCAGTTCAAAGAAGTCTCTCCATTTTAAAAAAATACTTCAAAAATCATTCTAAAATTCAGAGAGTTTATATGGTTTAAACTTAAATAAAAATTTATTAAACAGAATCTTATGATATGCTTGAGTTCAGTTACAAGAAAGCTGTCCTCAATATTTGCACTGACCCATTTGTCGATCATCTGGTTCCAAATTAGCTGTGAAAACAACAAATGATAGTTCCAGAGAAGAGTTACTCTTCTTTTCTAAACACTCAGTCGCCACTTGGGATCTCCTTCTTTCTTAAGCTTTTTCATTTACTCTTCGCCCAAAGCTTAAAAATTCAAAACCAGAAAGGCAATATTAAATGACAAACACATCATAAGTGATGTTGTTACAGTTATGTTGACTTTACTGACAGGAAGAATAGATTTAAAAAAAAAATGCTCTCTACACAGGTAGACAAGTTTCATGGTAGTTTTTCAATTGATAATTAGTTTTTGTTTTGATGGCTTCATGTTTCATGGGCTCCAAAAGAATTTAGAAATGCCTCAGCATCAAGGCAACTTACTTGCTGAGCTACACTTTTTATTGAAAAAAAAAAAAATCTGAAAATAATTTTTATTTATTGGGCAAACAAAAATGCAATAGAAGCAGAGTTCAGGGCAAATAATTTCCTGTTCAGCAGAAGTTCGGGGGAGATCTGAAAAATTTTGCTCTATTTTTACTACTTTACTAAGGCCATTGTGAGATACATTTGAGGGCAAAGGGTCTCCAAGTTGTTTTAACTTTAATTATTTTTGTTATTGTGGATACATTCTTCTAATTATTTTTCCAGGACAGGAAACAGTGATTTTTCAAATCTGTTTTTTTGTATTTTCTTCAGAAAAGGTGGTGATCTTAGGATCAATTTAACTTTTCCATAAGTGGAGTAATTTATACAGGCAAGAAGGCAATACCTTTATCAAAATATACACTTATTGCTTTAAAATGGTTTAAGAAAACCTTAGATAGTAACTTTCTGCAAGTTCGTGGAAGTTTTTGTACTCAGTGTCCATTTTTTCACAGCTATACCAACAGGAAGACAAATATTTTCTCAGCTAGAGAAAACTCTGAAAGAAACAAAACCTCTCTGGTGAATCCCAGTGATCACTCCTTCAGAACTGAAAGCGGCTAATGTCAAATAAGGGCTAAAAAATAATTTCAGCTATATCAATGTAAAACAAAGGGTGAGGCAAGGGAACATTCATAAGCATTTGTTTTGAGCTTGTGACATTAGAACCTCTGGAGTGAACAGAAAACAGCCAGCCATTTGAAAACAAAATTTTCCAGTTAGTCCTATGATATTCTTCATTCGTACGATTTTCTACACAGGGAAAAGAATAAAAAACAGTGTTTGATTTGTCAATAGAGGCTCATAACTGAGCATGTTCATGCTGCTTTTAGAGCTCTGATGTGGTGAGTAAGACACTCACTATTTCAGTTCACTCACAGGAACTAATAAAGGAAAAGGCCTGCTGTTGTGTTTTGTATTAAATGGATATAGTTGTTCTCATCATCGGTGGAAGGCCTCCACAAAAAAATGTGTCTTAAGGACATAAAGATATTTAGCTATGCTACTATAAGAAGGTGATTTAAGCTTCTTCCAGACTTCAGTGACCATAAACTAAATATTCTCTTCACAGTAAGGTATTTGGTCATGTTTTTGCCACACGATAAGATACTATTTCTAAAAAAAAGTGATCAAAAAATGTGGTTGTCAGATGTTAAGAGTTTTATTCTGGGCATACTGTATACCATGTACAGGACTGGCATTTGTCAGTCAGATTGTGAAAATAAAACCGTGGGCTTTATCCTCTAGAAATGGTATGGAAGCAAGTCAATGAAAACAGGAATGAGGGTGTTAGAAGTAAGTACAAGTCAGCGGCAGTTTTCTGCTTAAATGACCTCTAGGTTTTCAGCTATCTATCAATCTCTACTTCAGGAGGTTTTGCACAGTTTTCTGTGAATAAAATAGAGTGAAGAAAAATGTATAGCCCTGACTTTTGAAGTTCTAGATATTTCTCAGCTCCTTTTGGAGCCCCGAAGGCAAAGTTCAGACTGAAGAAAAAGAGCTTCAGCAGGTTAATAAATCTTTCTTTGTTAAGGTTTATGAAAGTGGGAATATGGGAGGCTGAGGGTCCAAATATTTTTATGTAGAGTGGGAAAATGGGTAATATTTATAAAGGCTGGACAGTCAACCTTCTTTCTCAACCCTGTTGCAGAAGACTTTGTTTGGGTGATGGGTAAGGTAGGCTTTCTATAGTTACATTAGTTAAATGTGATCAAGCATACGAAGATGTCTATCTTTGCAACTGAAGAGAAGGGAACTGAAAAGTTAGTTTGCTTTTTGTTCAAAAAGCCTAACCTCAAAAGGTACTCAATGTCCTTCACCCTCAAGGGACTCTTAGCACACTGCTGAACCAGCCACTAATTGCATTGTTAGATTATTTAATTAAGCCTGAACAAACTCTCTTAGGGGATGCAGCAAGGGACACTTAACCAGTCTCCCTCCACGTTAAGACCTTGACTGGTGAAAAGTGAGACAGCGGGAAAAATGACCCCACATGAGATTACACTGACGACATTTTGCAGAGTGAGACATACTCAGCATAGTATTTAATTAGCACAAATGTCATTTCACCCACCTATTTTCAGATGAAATTGAAAACTTGGGAGTAAAACCTGTTTTCCTTGTGATTCACTTTGGGAAGTGACCTTACTTTCCTGTCTCTTATTACCCCATCTATTTCTTACATAAATTGCTGCCAGCAAGAGGGTTAACTGCTGAAGGAGAGATGATGCTACAAATGTTAGCAGTATATGGGTTCATTTGTTTCAAGTGACTTCTCAGGACAGCAATAGCTGGCATTGTAACTGGCAGAAATCCACTCAAGGATCTCTGAAAATGTGATGTAAAATGAGGTGGTGTGACAATTAAAGTGACTCCAGTTCTGAAACACAGCAAAGGAAAATAAAGTCCAAATGAAGTCTATCATGCATAAGGCATTTTCAGGCTGTGCTAAAGAACTCTAACTGCAAACATCAGCAAACGGAGCATATACTTAAGCACAGCTGAGTATTAAGTCGGAATAAAAAGCCCCCCAAAAAACTGGCTTAGATTCAAGACTTGGAAAAAAGGAGAAAAATCCAGGCTAAAAAATGTGGTAGTGTAATTTACTTCATCTGAGCAGCCTCATATTTTGTTGAGGAAAAAGAGTGTTCTAAGATTTTCAGTCTAACCTTTGATGTTTTTTGGCTGAGACTTTGGAAACTCTTAATTTAAGAACAAATAAAATAAATATGATATCATACTAACCATGAAAGCTACTGTAAGATATTTTATTGTATGTGGCTGCTCCAGCTGGAGTGAACAGTTACCAAACACTGACAACCATGCAGGAATTAAGTCCTAGGTAATCTGGAAGTTTGTACAGCTGCATCTTTTTTGATATCTCATGACATATCTGCTAAATTGTAATATCCGGAATATGGGTCTTATATGAACATTTTGATTAAGGTATTGATTATACCCACAAGTGACCAAGCAACCATGCGGTGTGCTCTTTCAGATCTGAAGTCCAAATCACTTTTACTGCTTCGTTCTCTGGGTTCTCTTTTACTTCATATCTCACTGCAGAATCCAAAAATGACAGTATCCTGCAGACATGGCATGTACTAACTGTCATGTGATTTTGAGCTGTGTTCTTTAAAGATTTTTATAGCACTGTAAATAATGTCTGTTAACCTGGAAACACTTGGAAATCTAGGGGTAAAACTCACATTATTGAAAAAAGCCTTCATTCTTTTGATTGCAGAGCTATGAAAAAACTCACAAGAAGTACTTCCACAGGTGAGTCAACCCAACCAATGGCATAGCAAGCAAGCAAGTACGTTGGGCAACACAGAAATATCAGGTCAGGGCCCTGACCATAGTTTTCTCTTTAAATGGAAAGGATGACAGCCCAAGTACCTCAATTAACCTCAGTTCTTATGACATCTCTCAGACAAATCTGCTGCTGTTAAAGCACAACCACATCTTTAGGGTTTCAGTGGTCAAAATCAGACAATCTTAATTGTCTTCCAAAAATCTGTTGGAAACCGATTTTAATAACTAGAAGGAATCCAACACAGTGATCACAACACCCATTGCAAGCTATGTTCATCCATGCATGAAAATCCTCTTGCTATTGAATTCAGATGTTGCTGCTGCCAACAAGCATGGAAGCAGTTGAATTGTGCCGATGCCAATCAGTAGATGGCCAGGCATTGTGATGAATGCCATTCCCTCGTGCATGAAAAAAGGCAGAAAAATCAAACAGATTATTGTAGTTTTTCTGATGTCCAGCGATGGCTACAGGCTCAGGTGGACCACCACGAGAAGTGTTTGTGAGGAAATCAGATATACCAGCTCAGCATCAAACCCTATGTGTATTTTGCCAAGGAGTACAAATTAAATCAGCCTAAAGGTTGCCTTGAATTCTTCTGGCAGACATGCTATGGACAAAAAGGCCTTTAGGGCCTTTTTATGCTCCCTTGCCAGCATATATTTGTGTTTTCCAGTCAAACCCTAGTATCCAACTTCTTACAAGTGGAAATGGTGGTGGGTAATGGAAATTTTTTTTTGTAGTTTGGAATGAGATTTGGCAAGCTATTCCCCCATTGGAAGATTTTTGGCACACTGGAGTTTACAAGAAAAGTTTGTGTTATAAAGTGAAATGCTGCTGTAGTAATTGTCTGTAGTGTAAATATAATTTCCTAATGTATTGCATGTTTCTGCCAACCTTATTTTCCTAGCTGGTCTTATACTTTCTTGGCCATTAACATAGAATATGGAGAGTGTCCCTTATTACTTCATGCAGAAAGATATTTCAAATTTTGCAGTATAAATCCTGTGCTATCCCAGTGCTGCTTCTCTGCTGCAACTCAGTCATCTGAATTAGAAATAAGCTTATGCGTGTGTTAGGGTTTAACTAGCAATGAATTTCACTTTATTGTGGTATTTATGAAAGCTTTTAAAAATGTGGTTAAGCAGAAACCTTCCATGTGGCTTCAGTCAATATTTCCTGAGGAGAAGGGCTTTAAAAAGCTGTAGAGTTTTACATTTTTTCCTGATGTCTCACCTTCCTCTGTCTTTCTTCTCTTCAGCTGTTTCACTGAGTCTTATCTTAATGTGACAATGGCCATGGAAAGTTCTTTTTGTTCATTCAGCTGCTTTTAACAAAGATGTCTCCTTGTTGTCTATAAGATAAACAAGAACAACATTCAGGCCATAGCAAGTATAGCAATTATTACCAGTGGTACAATAGCTCTAACAGCTTCTATTTTGCCTTCTCCAGTTGCAGCTAAAGCTCTTAAGAACCAGTACGCAAGCACTTCCTTTGCTGATGAACGTTTCTTGGGATTGACATGAAACTATGCATCTTGAGCAGAGTTTTCCAAACCACACCCACCCTGTTTCACAGTGGGAAATAGAGTGTGAGAAGAGGACAGAAAACATTAGCATGGCAGGAATATAAACTGTGCTTGATTGATGACCTATAAATGCAGTAGAGGCTGCTGGTTTGGGGCATTTTCTGAGGTGTCTTGTGCTGGTTGAGAATTCCTAAGTAACCAGTAAGATGAAGTTGTCTTCTAGGGTAAGTTCTTCCAAGGTTTAAATTATTTTTGGAAAGGAAAAGTTCTGACAATCTTATATCTGAGGAAAAATGAAATTTTAGGCACAGTCTGGATTAAGTAACAGTTTTCTTTTCCCCCAACAGATCTCTTTATTGTAGTCCACTTACACAGCCCTGAAAAACAGGATCTGTTTTCCTGATATCCATCTTCTAAGGGACTTATCTACACCACTGGATTTTCCACCCTGCTCATTATTATCTGCTCTCTCTATGCCCCATACACTCTGTACTTCCACCTGCAGCTGAAGAGGGCTCGAAGGCACCAACCTAGTCTTGCCAGGAGCTGCACTTAGGATTCGGAAACTCTCCAGTGAACCGTGAGTTGTGAATGAGAACCCCTTTGTTCTGAGGAGTATATACAGGATCTCAGCATTTAGCCTGTAGAAGGAATAGCCATCTGGTTTATATGTAGGTATGAAATCCTTTCCCAGTTTTGTAATAAAATGTAGTAGCTGTTCTGCTTTGTGCATAACCTGGTATCATCTACTTTACGAAAGTTGCAACCTGAAGATACTATCACAGCAGGACTCTCAGAGGAGTTCAACTTAGAGACTCCTAACACACCAAATCCCAAATAGACTTTGTTGTCACATGTTAATCTAACCTCTGAGCTTCAGTTGTAAGAAAACTTCAGGAACTACACAGCTCCTTAGACCTACAAGACTGCAAGACAAATCGCAGGGCAAAGTAGTCAAATCAGCAGGACAGTGTGCACCACGAAATGTACTAATGTAGTCCTTCTTTCAAGGCATAAGGTAGTTCCTTGAAAGTGCCATTTCAATGACTGAGATCTCTTCATTGCGTTGCACTGTACCTTGTAGACTGAACCTGCCAGGTCAGATCAGTTTCAGCTCAGCTATGTCTGCACCACATGTTCCACAGTGTAAGATATAGCACAAGTTGATAGACAGAGAACTGCTATATTTTTGGATCTGGCCTCTTCTAAATACAAGTTCAACAAATGTAATTTTACTCCTCCTCCTTTATTACTAGAAGGCAACTAAAAACCTAGAAAACTGTTGTTTTCAGTTAACACACACTTTCATTGTACCAGAATAAATCACAGCAGAATTTAGAGTGGAAGGGACCTCCAGAGGTCATCTAGACCAACCTCCAGCTCAAGCAGGTCTAATGAGATCAGGTAGCCCAGGGACTTCAGCAGCCTGGGCTGGTGGCCATCACTAGAAACAGGCTGTGTACCACCGTAGTGTTTAAATGTGGCAATCTGGATGATAGGGGAAAAAGTCACAGAATTTAGGATTCACTTCATTTTAGCTTTTATATATTTGCAGTGCTAACAAAGGTTAAAAGCGTGTAGTTGAAAGTCATATATAGGTATAGATATAACTTTGAACCCATGCTACACACCCAAAGTCTTTGGAACTCTTTAGAAATCCCAATATATTTCCAACAGGAAACACATAAAGTGGATTAACCATAAATTAATAACTGCAGAATATGAGACAGGAAAGAAAACAAGAAAGGATCCACAACGACCAGCATCTCTGTTCTTAGAGAAGACAGTTCAAAATGACAGTGGTCAAAACAGCTGTATAATACGGCAACAGCAAGCACAACAACTAAAGATTTCAGTCATGTCAGAAAGGTGGGGTGTCAGGGCTAATAATCTTGGGGGAACAAGTTGTCTTCTGAGTCATCTCTTCCAAGCTCAGCCTTCTCCATAAGCATAATGTCAAGACAACTGATACCTCCACATCAGAGGATTTCACTGCAGGGAGTCAGTAATGTCAAAGAAATCTTCTGTAATCTCATGTAAAAGACACCTGAGCATGTAAAATAAGTAATTTTTTGGACTACAAAGCAAACACAAATAACAAGAGAGCAGCTACCACTAGCCAATTACTGGGAGGGGGCACTGAACCCAAAATTTTGCAGGCATGCTTTTCTTCCCTGAGTCCTCTGGGAGGCGTTGCAGAAAGATGGAAAAAAATTGCCGATTGCAATAATATCTTCCCAAAAGAGTAATGATCTTATGTATTTTAGAAGCTGCTTTATACTAAAACACTAAAACACTTCCATTTTTTTCTGCTTTAAGAACACAAATAAAATATCAATGACACTTTAAAATTAAAACATCCAAGGCTTCAGCTTGCTTTCATGGTTCACATTTGGGTTTTGGTTATTACCAACAGATTTTGGATTGAGCTCTTTCTCATTCTAAATGCTCCTAAATGGGAGAAATACCCTAACTGCAGACAAAGATGAGAAAACAACCTGTAGCATGTATTTAATTTTATAAGCTTTCTAAAATATTTCTAAAACATACAGAAACACAAATCTCAACTGGAAGTGCAATAAACTGGAAACAGAATAGTTACAGACACATGTTGATTAGCAATGAAACTATCCAGAATGCCAGCGACGGTGTGAGTATTACAGATAACTGGAAGGGATGAGACAATTGCATAGCTGGAAAGGTAGTTACTGTTTCATAATGTGGATATTATAAAGGGAGCTTCGCTCTCTCACTTTCTTTCCCAAAGGACTATGCACCGGAAGTGGAATTCATCAGGTTAAGGACCAAATCAAAGCAAGTGTCTCACCTGTCATTTATAACATCTCCCCCTGTGGTAATCATAATGACCTCACTTTTTAATCTGGTGGGTAACTACCATCATGCCAGAACAGCACATACTTTAAAAGAAATCAATATTCAAGTGTTTTTACTTTAATTCTACCAACTTTTCCAAAAGTGGCTGCAAGTTAACATCAATTGTTATTCTCCAGTTTATTTGGTGTGTTTTTCTTCCAATGAATTACACAATTAGCTCATTTCACAAAAAGCAGTAGGCAGGGCAAAGTGGGTAGAATCCAATATTTTGTTATTTAAACACTGCTTTCCAAAAATCTGTGCCTGCAGGCACTTGCTGTAGCATTACAGTACACTGGAGCATAATTGAAGAGCACCTATTGAAGCCATGGGCCTCTTAAAACAATTTATTTCTTTATTCATGACTGAAATATAGTCATAAATACAAGGAGATTCTGCCTCTCATATAACTAGCCCATAAAAACACGTGTATCCTGGAAGACAAATCACCGATGGATCTCAAGATGTAAAAGCATAAAAGCTTCTGAATGAATACACGTTTGTGCATAGACCAGAAGTGACAGTATATATGTGTGATGGATACAGCCAGAAGAAAAAATATCCACAAGAAAAAAAAATCATTGAAATATGATTTTACAAATGGTATTTCAAAAAATACTATTTTTATGGGCAAGAAAGTGAAGTGCCCAGCAGATGTGCATTGGACAAATAATAAAGAAGTAGAGCAGTATCTTACAGAATTAGGTTCTACAATACAAGAGGCTTAAGAAGGTTTGCAAAAAAATAATTCTGAAGGGTACAGTGGCTTTCTTTGTGTCTGTTGGAAGTAAGAATATCATATCTATATGCTGAAAAGACAAAGATGACTTCTTGGTGAAAGACTATCATGGTGAGACAGTGAAAACAACACTTTTTAACATCTGCTCTTATAGGATGGTGGAGCAACTTAAGCAATTGTGAAAAGTGTTGGAAGTTACATTTAAAACAGTTCCCAAAGCTCCATCTTCTCTCTATGTACATGTGCTTTCAACAAACACAAATATATTAGAGGAAAATACTGAGAAGTACATATGATAACAGGACTGGAATGTGAGAAGGGACCACAATCCTTATTTGGGGGGCACAGAGTTTCTTAAGTTTTAAAGTGTCTTGTGTATATATTCTGTAGCAAATGAGAAGCCCTTGTGCATGTTCATAGGGTTTTCTTCACAGTAATGTTTGTTTGCAAAATACTTTTATCTAGTAAATTCAATAAATGGTAAAAATTTCTCCTTGAGGGCTGGATTAGCTCTTCCTACAGTTCAAGGATTGTCTTTTGTATTTTCTTTGTTTGGGGCCTGGGTGAAGAGCACTGATGGTGAGAACTTCACTGAAAAAATTACTTATGAAGTGAAACGGATTTCAGCATAACGACACAGTTAATAAACACTAGGAATGTGCTCTTAGAAAACTCTGCATCTGTTTATTTTCCTGTGAGTCAAGGAGAATAAGAATCTTCCTTCCTGTTGGCAAAGTCCCTGATTTTTCACTAAGTACAAGTATGCTTGGGCTCTAATGAAGAAGAGAGGCTGCCAGAAACATTCTTTGTCGCTTTCCAGATCAGATGTATACTGTGAAGGGTAAGTTAAGAAAGGACAGCTTTACTTTAGAGCTGCAGAGAATCAGGTCTTCAGAGCTTTGCTAAACCGCTCTCTCACTGACTTATATCCATGCCCCACTCACATAATTTCTGGTACTGGCATTCAGCAATGCTGAAAAGTCACAGTTACCTTCCTCAGATGTGTATCCTCAGAGCACATCTACAGACAAGAGTACTCTACGTTGCCTAATTAAAGAGTGAGTTGTACTCTTTAATATGTTAGAAAAGCAATCTTAAGCAAACCATGGAACTTCTTCCTTAGCCATTGTAGCAGAAGAGGGCTGTCCATGTCGTGAATGTGGATTAATTACTGGTTTTCATACAGTCTGTTTTATGGTGCATCCTTCCATTTTCTTTTTGGTTTCAGAGAATTCCTGCATTTTCTGTAATTTTTCATACATGGATGAAGTATTTTTGTCCCCGATCTCAAAATATGTCTAAACAGTAATTTCTGAATAGCAGAATTTCACAGCACGCTCTCAGCACTCCTTGAGTAGCACGTATTGCATTTTCAGCTTTCACTTATAAATATTTTTTCAGAGAGAGGAAATGATGGGATTCCTGTTCCATCTTTGGTCCCATCTAATTCCGCTTTCTAGATGCTACGTTTTAGCAGGAAGTTGGACATGGCTCTCAGTAGTCATCTTCAGTCCTGTTGTGGGTTTACCAGGAGAGATTTGCTACACAGCTACAGAAGAAGAACACACAAGTATACACAGAGGAGAAACAAAGAACATCTCAAGCACCCTAATGCAGAAAAGAAAGATGACATTTCTTTACATTTCTGCCTCAGCATTTAGTAGTTGATATTGCATTTTAGGACATCCACAATATTTATCGGGACTTGAATTTTTGCCAGGGATGCAGAAATAAGTCTTTTCAACAGCAGTAAAATTTCTTGTTTGGGCAGTGTTTCTTATGTCATGTAATCTAGTTACTTTGATATTGTTTTAATTACTACGGTTGGCAAGCAAATGATCCTATTAATTATTTAGACAATTATTTAATTTTCTGTTTATTGCTAGTTCTGATTTTCTGCTAAAATGGAAGAAAAATCAACCTAACATTATACGGCCATTTAGTCTGCACAATAAAGAATGCCTGAAAAACTGAATGATCTAATTGGCTAGAGTGTAAAACAGCAGAATTCACCACTCAGAGCTTATTAGCCTGTTCATTTAATTAAGATTATTCAAATTCTTTAACAAAAAGTAACATTTTATAATAAAATTGCATTCTCCTATTCAGGCATTCCACTCTTTGAATTGTACTAGAGGATGTTCATTTAGGACAAGCAGCTTTGATCATAAATATGCACTTATTCACGCCCTGCCATGTCTTATTGATTAAACAGGATATTTTCCCTCTTGGTAGAATGAAGTTGCAGTTCAAAGGTTTTAGAGAAACATCCACTATGCGAAATTGGCAAAGCAAGTGTGTAGTGCACTACAACCTCCTGAGAATTGCAAAGTGTTCCTTCTTCCCAAGCTTCTGTGGGGGTTATTGCTGAAAAAACAGTGTGTGCAATATGAGCTGCTGTTGAAATTTAATAAATATTTGAAAAAAAGTCTGCTAGCAGACAAACGTGCACTATGTCAAATGCCATGAAATCAGCAGGCAGGTCTCCATCTGTTTATTTATTTAAACATACCATGATGTATTTCATCCACAATGTGCAACTTACAAGTGAAAGCTTTGGCTTGTATTTCCTAACAGGACTACTCATCCTTGCACTATATTAAAGAAAAGCAATACCAAAATGTAGTAAAATGTAGTCCCAGAGACCTGTTGCATGGAGTAGGGAACTCTCTGATGAGTTTTGTATGTAAATTTCAGTAAAGATGTCTGTGATTTTTTTGCAGAAGTAAAGAACACAAAAATTTTCTGTTTAGATGGAATGTTTAGGTTTGGGTGGTTTCTTCCCTGCCTCCTTTTTTTTCCCTCAAAGCTCTGTGTGATTTAATACTTCTCTGAATCTCTCCATAATAATTCCTTCTATGGTAAGTTCCAAAATGAAAACCAAATGTCTCCTGAGCCTCAGATAGAATGCACTGAATAATAAAATAAAACAAGGGTACTCACTCACAGAGCAGTGTCTGAGGGTCTCTAAGCATTTCAAAAACAAATGAATTCTCACAACATCTTAGCAAGGTGAGTAAGAACAGGAGACCATAACAGTATTGTTATCCTTATTTTACTAATATAGATTCCAAGGCAGGGGAGTTGAATAACCTGCCAACCTTGTGCTACACGCTCAAGAGAAAGCGGATCTCCTGACTCCTGGTTCTAAATATTAATGTAGAGAATTGCCAATGACTAGTCAAAGTTTGCTAAGTCCAAACCTTACGAAATCTCTCCTGAGATATCATATAACAACCAGAAAGCTAGGGCACAATCCAAAATGCATTCATGTTAATGGAAATTGTTCTACTAAAATAAACACACTGAAGTCTGAAGGTTTTCCTGAGCCTTAGTCAACCCTAATGCGACAAAACTGGAATAGGTTCTGCCACTTCCTGCCACACTGCCAGAAAGTAATCTAACAATTATCTCTCTTGCAGGGTTTTGGAATTACTTTTCTAAGCACTGGTCAGACCAAAATAACAGCGTTCTCAAGAGCATTCACGTCCTCGCTTGGCATGGCCAGCTTCACACTGGGTGCTATGGGAAGGCAGTTCTTACTCTGGGAGTCTGGAGACAATAAGAGATGCTTTTTTCTGTATTGTCTTTCACTACAAAGACGAGCGTTGTCTGTATTGTTAGCCATAGATGTACTCATGTGTTTTATGCTGGCTTCTCACTTCTAAAATGGTCACCGAATAATACCTTTCAAGAGAGCTAAAACAGTGCCACAAAAGCAAACAGCAGCTAATTTCAAAATTGGATCAGCCCTACTCTACACCATTCACTTTTTAATATGTACCTCTTTTTTGGGGGGCTTCTTTGTATTCAATCTCTCTAAGCAGAACAAGATTACATGAGTCCAGCACAGAGGTAAGAGTGCCATCTATTGAGTCCCTGGCAATATTTGTCATCATCTACAAAGGAAACAAAAGCTTACACACCATTTCTTATGATACATCTGCATGTAACAAAAAGATAAGCAACATATTCCCAACTGAACCCAAGATTGTTATGTGTTCAAAGAAAAAAAAATGCATTATAAAGACTATAAGAAATGGTGCCTCCCTAACAAATACATCTTTTTTTTTTTTTTTTTTTCTTTAGAAAATCAGTAACGGGAAAAAAAACAAGATACAGGAAAAGGTCAAGTACTTCTGATAAAAAACAGTGCCTCTAGCAAAAGAGCAGTTTGCTTAAAATGGTTCAGTTATAGCTCAGGGTAAGTTTGTCTCCTGACTTGACCTGGAGACAATTTTTTCTCCTCATCATATTGGCTAGTCATTATACTAATTAAATACTTTACTAAGCCAGGGTGTGCTGGATGTCACCTTGGAAACACTTCAAACAGTATTCAGTAATGTAAAAGCTGAATACAAGGCAGCCACATTCTTGGGTTATATTACGGAACGAATTAGCTTTTCCTTTTCGGCAGCAAAATTGCAAAGACTGTGCATATTTTTAAAAATTGCTGGAATCGCTAGAAAGTGAGGAAAACCAAACAGACTTACCAGAACACTGATGATTTTTCCACTTTATTACACTTGCATATGAATTGCATTTTCCTGGCATCCTAAGCACTTATGACATATGAGAAACATATATTTTAAAAGAGTTGTGTTATTGTTGACTTGGTTGTATACACTGAGCTTAATCAAGAGAAACCCTACCCATGTTATGTGCTTCACTTAATGGGCACTGGCTAGACAAACAAACCAATCTGTGAAATGTACAGAAAAATAATGAGACAAGAAAATTATCAGAAATTCCATCAGTATACAAGCACTTCTCTCCCCAGACCAGGGAATAAATGTGTGTACTTCATTTTAACTTTCACTGAAAACGTCCTTTGTTTCCTTTTCTTTGCTGAGCCATAGTGTAGTACTACTTATTGTTGCTGCAAAGCAGATTTTGTGGACAGTGTGTATGTTGGTGACCTGAGAGAGAGCTTGCATGACCAGCAAATGTAGCATGAGGAGAAGAAAACAAAGAAATGCATTCCATTTGGCTGCAAACAACACCCTGAACTAACTCAGTTCTGGTTACTTTTCAGGATCAGTCTCTCTCTAAGAGCAGTGATGTGCAAGAAATGACAGAGGGTGAGTTCTGGTAGAGTTATTCCGGTGTCAGTGTGGCATTACTTCCGTGAAACTAGTGTAGGGGGGAAAGAATGTTCTGAAGAACCCTAGCAGGAGAGATGGGAGTAGATGTACATGTAAATATTTCCCCCAAATGACCACAGTGATGACTTAATCACTCCACAGTAAGCAGGTAGACGAACAGCTGTCACAAACTCCAGAATCTGAAATATCATGACAGAGGGGTGGATTCTCCCTCAGTGTGCAAATATATGTGAGCACAGGACAGACAGCTACATTTCCTCAATCCAAGGATGTCTTTTTCTCAATGTTACTTAAGATGGTCTGCTAGCATTCCGAGGAGAGCTGTGAATCTGGCCAGCAAGACTTGCAGACAAAAATCCCAAAAGCCTAATCAACAAACCTTGTCTACATACGCTTACTTTATTTCCCACCCTTCAGGAGTCAGAGTGCCCCAAACTCCCTAGTGGTACAAGGAGATAGCTCTTTTTTTGTGCTGTTCTGAAACCAATGCAGAAATTCTTTCAGTAGATGTATGAGTGAATAAGAAGATTTAATTCCTACTTCTCAGAAAGATCTGAGACTTGTATACATAGGCAAGAAAATCTGACATCATAGGAATTGCTGAAACAACTCTGAAGAATCTTTATCCACCAGAGGCATGATGACCACTCACCACTCCCACAAGAATGATGTACCTAAAGGTCTGAATCTGCAGTACATCCAGGATGGCCAGATCCTGCCTTTCCATGCATTTCTAGGTTCTCTGTCTAACAGTGACAACACTCTAGATACAAGATGTATTTGTCACTTTACACATAACAGAGGTCAGTCCTAATCATCTCCACTTCCTGGGCTTCATGCAATTTATAAAGTAGGTGCTGATGTTAACAGGATCGACTGAAGAAAGATACAGAATATTTGTTGGACAGGAGCATAAACTGCCTGTAATGCTGCTGAATACCTCCCTTTCCCCTGACTGTGTTTTAAGCTTGTGTTTTGGCAACAATCATAGCAAGGTAAAAATCAGTCCAAGTAAGTACACAAGAAAAGAAGGAAAGAAAAGGAACTTGTCAAACAAAACATGTTGCTTTAATCGAACACAAAAGTCCTTATACGGGCTCAGGGTACAAATCACTCCAAGTAAGGATGTAAGAAAAAAAAAAGAAAATAAAAAAAGAAATACATCAAACAAAACAGGCTGTTTTATTTTCAAGGAAAGTTCTTCTGAGGGCTCAAGGCCTGAGCCTCTGTTAAGACTGCTACACAGGCTGGATGACTGCCAGCATATCAGGTTGCAATAGGCTATTAGAAGGGGCTGAATATGGATAATCTTCCCTAAGGGCTCAGCAGAGTCCTACTGCCTTGATTACTTTTTTTAATTTAGATTAACAACCCCTATAACAGTTGCAGACTAATTGGAAAAAGACTTTAAAGGAGCTTTAGGAAATTAGGTAAGAATAGTTTTTATTATTGTAGTGCTCAGCAATTGCTGCAAACCTTTTCCTCCTAAAGGATGGGGAGTCAATCACAAGAAACTTGTATCAGAACAGAAAACCAAACCTTGTCCCTTATGAGATTTCATTGTTTGAAAGCTTGTTTTACTGTGACCATTTTATTTGAAGTCAACATCGGAGAGCAAAACAAGTATTGGAAAGACCGGTCTCTCAGCAGTCTGCACTCTTGTACAGTGTTGTTAATAAAAAGAAGTTAGCTCCACATGTAGATGACTAGCCACTACGATCATAAGCCCAATGTTATGATTTGTTGAACTTCAACAAAAACTTTAGTATCAGTATGTCATTCAAAACAGAGAATCTTTCTGATTTAGTCTGAGCATTCTCTCATAGTGTTGTGATACGAATCCCAGCATTCCTGACTCTTTATCACTCCTGATTAATAATCTGTGAACCATAGAAATTGCAATGCTGATTTGAGCTCTGGAACTCAAAGGTCAGGTGCAGCATTAAAGACCCCAACAATCACATAATTTCTAAGAAGAAACATAAACATCACAGTCCCATGCAACAGCAGCAACATGTTAATGCACAAAAGCCAGGGTATGAAACTGAGAAGAAATAAGAGGCAGTCTCATCTCCACAAAATGATTGAAGACCCAAGAGTAATCAAAATTCACAGATATGAGAAATAAATTAAACACTGATACAGACAGCAAGATAGCAGGGGCTCCCACCCACTTCTTTCCTAGTAAATTTGCGCTTGAGCTCTATGGTAGTGGTGTCTCTGCAATCACTCTCAGTCTCAAGGAGTTACAGGATTTGGGTTCCAACCTATATTGCTTTCATTTACAACCTTAATGAAAGGTTTGCACACGTAGTCTCAGCATCCATGTGACTCATTCAGATATTCAATCAGATCATTTTCTTTTCAGGGAAAAACTATTTAGGGAAACAGATTGACATAGTGTGATTTGTATATTCTTGACTTCTAGAGGCAGGTTTTCAAGTGCTCAGCTCCCGCTGCTGGGGTTATGTTTTCAAAAGTGGTTGGCGTTCATTATCTTTATTGTAATTTATTTGATCAGATTTTTATGTAAATATATAACTGTGTATTCTGAATAGCACTTGTTTAAAGAACCCAGACACAGCTCTCTACATTCAGTCTGTGAACATGGAATACAACTCTTATCTGCTGCCTAAAGGTTCTCCAGAACTTCCTCTCAACCCACTATGTTCATCCGGTCTTTATTTTTATTATGTGGTACAGGAAAACAAAACCTAACACCCTTGTATTCCCAAAGAACATCTAAAGCAGCTGGAGCCATATTCTAAGAAGAGAAGCTGAGAAAAAATAGAGCTACATGTATGTATCAAGGTTGATTCTGGAATAATATAAAGGTTGTAAATGAATTTACTGAGCAAATCAAACAAAGAAGGCAAATTCTTTAGACTTGCAAGACTTTCAGAGCAGCTTGGTCCCTGACCCAAGACAGCTATTTAAAATTCTTGGCCCTTGCTGGAGGTGAATGTGTCTCAGCAAATGCTGCTCAGATTGTCCCCTATAGCTAAGCATCTGGCTCCACTGTAGACTTGTCTAGTAACAAATGAGCAAATGTTCATAAATCTGTAACACATATTCCAACAGATTCCAACTAGCTTTAAAATTAAGCAGCCTTCTCATAATGTATGCTGAACATGTTTGGGAGAATGCTGTGATTCATGACAAATATTGACCATGTCATTTGATTAAATTCAGCAATGTAGTCCCTTTGTATGTTTTAGGTCACTTTTACATCACAGTCTCTTATACTTTATATCAACAAAAACAAATTCACTTATCTGAATTCTGAAACTGCAACCAGTTTTCAGATTTTTGAGCTTCTCTGCTGTTAGCTTACTCCTTCATAACAAACCAATTTTTAAATTGTCATTGTTACTGAATATACAGAATGGTACACAAAAAGATCATCCTGTTTAAATACTGAATCTTAATACTGACTAGAAGTATTTTCTAAATATACTTTTCCTTTTCTATTTCTGTCTTACAGTTCAGTCATGCCATAAGCAGAAGACTGAGGCTGAGGAAAAGTATCAGCATATTTTTAGTCTGTAATACCATTATAATAATACACTGGGAGAGGTTACTGAGAGTTGTTTTTTAAACCCACATATTCAAGACAGTCTCAGTTAAGCAAAATTAAATTGCTGCATTTCAGGACACTTGGCAAGGCAGAAACCTAATTCTCATTTTTATTCTGCTCTGGAAGCATAAAGAACTGTCAAAAAAAGACATAAATTAGAGTGAATTGACACTGGACCTTAGACATTTCTCAGCTTTCTGTAGTAGATTTCAGTTCTGATGCCCAACCCACAGGCCAACTGATTTAGATAGAAGAAGAAGAAATGTGGACATAAGATTAAAAAAATTAAAAAGGGAGATTATAATATTCTGGAAGTATAAACGATACAGAAGTATAAATGATACGGAGCTACAAATCATAGAGCTTTGTAGTCCAAAATCACTCTCAATGCCTAGCCTACTTGACAAACAAGGAAGTGTTTATACATGACAACTATTCCTCAAGAGCCAATAACAGCATTCTTCCGTGTTCCTCTCCTGTAAATATCTCCTCCAAGAGATTAAAAGTTACGAAGTCTTCAAAAAGAAGGGGCCGGAGGCTTCTACCACTACCAGCTTTTAAACCCACCTATTTGTGTGTACAGATATGAGTTATAGCAAGCAGAAGAATCCATAAATTCCAGCAGATCATACCCCTTGGTTGCTTTGGCTGCAGTGCTGATTAGGAGGAATGGTGTCCCAGGGCAGTCTCACTTGCCAGAGGCTTTGAAAGTGTCGACAAAGCAGCCACCAGAGTTGGTTAACTTTACTGCCCCATTGATCTGATGCATTTTGGGCACATTTCTGTCTCCTTCTGTGATCAATTAACACACACACACACACACACACACTCCACACATATCCCATTCTCTTCAGTGGTAAAATAGCTTTCAATATTTTTCTTCTTCCTGGTTCCCGTAGGGAGGAGGAGTCTGGTTATCTGAGTAACAGAAACACAAAATCAGACATAGAATTAGAATTTGTTAGGCTCCTTGATTAGGCTATTGCAGAACAAGAAATGTCTTGCACATAAACAGGTTTCTGCACAGAAGTCAAGAACTGCAGAACAGCGTGTACCCAGGTGGCTACAGATATAAGAACAGAAAGCAGCGTAAGAAAACACACAAGTAGCCATGTAGGATCAAATCACAGGACATGGTCATAAATTTGTAGCGTAATTCAGGCTGGATTGGACTGGAGGAGGTCTCCTAGCACTGGTTCAGCTCACTGACCCACCTGGTGCCGTCTCCCGAGAGCTATTCCCCAGCTGTGTTGTGCTAGCCTGGGTTCCTTCAGGGTTCTGCTTTCCTGGGTCAGAGCTTGGCCTCTTGACCATGCTGAATTTTATGGTGTGCCTGTCAGCCACTTTCTTCCCCTGCCCCAGTTCCCCTGCAAGGCAGGCCAGCCCTTGAATTAATCACCTGGTCCCTCTTTGTGTCATCTGCAGCCTTGATGCAGATATCCTCCATCCCCGTTTCTGAATCACTGACAAAGATGTAAAACACAACAGCTCCCAGGACAGATCCTGCAGGACCCTGGTTGTCACCCTCCTCCAGGTAGGAAATGGCTCATTAACCATGACTCTCTGAGCAGTACCTTCCAACTGAGGTTTTTTTTGCGGTTTAGAGGCCTGTACAGCACTGTGTTACAGAATCACACAGAATCACAGAATGGTAGGGGTTGGAAGGGACCTCTGTGGGTCATCTAGTCCAACCCTCCTGCCGAAGCAGGGTCACCTACAGCAGGCTGCACAGGACCTTGTCCAGGCTGGTCTTG
>Ga0065711_1031006_pt1 | contig 30813 bp, 16 predicted proteins | sample Hoacrofraction12_FD_59098 | JGI IMG/M metagenome (GOLD analysis project Ga0065711, IMG submission 59098) | Hoatzin crop microbial communities from Cojedes, Venezuela - Epithelial fraction 12 v2 (version 2) | ecosystem: Host-associated > Birds > Digestive system > Esophagus > Crop | place... | reverse complement strand
CTTTTTTTTTTTTTTTTTTAACTGAAGGAGACAGTGAACAGTCCAGCTTCTCTCCACCACCCATGACTTTGTATATCTCTGTCAGATCCTCCCCACGGGCTACCATGATTTTTTTTTTCTGATGAAAAATTAGTGCTGACATTTGCAGCCTTAATCGCTGACATTTGCAGCCTTAATCACTGACAACAACTGTTTTTTCTGTCAAAGCTCCTGCATAAAGTCAGTGAGCAAACAATCATGTGTAATAGCTTTTCTCTTTTTGGGGCACAAGGCCAAATACTTTGATGCAGTAAATGCAGTGACATTTTGGTGAAGTTCAGAGCTGCACCTTCTTTATATCAGAATGCAGTCTGACTCCTTGTTTCTGTAAAAAAAACTAACCCATACCTTAGTTAAGAAAAAGATTCACGTTGATGAAGTTGGAGTTTGTTTTATTCGAGGTTGTCTTCTAGGTATTAACAGCTAACGAAATAGATCTGATGCTTTCTAACAGCATTTAAAACTTTCCTCCGATTATGCGGTTTGTGGGGCCAAAAAGAGATTAATTACTGAACGAAGTAAGAAGGAGAGGGTGAGACAGCAATAATAATGAGATTGTAACAAAGATTTCTTGGAATACCAAATTATCAACAAAGAAGTTTATCATTACAATAGAGCACAGTGTATAACCATCACTTTTACTCTTTTTTTACTAATTCCTTCCTGAGGCAATTGTAATCAGACGCATTTAAAGTCTTGTGTTACAGTGTGGTACTGTGCTGCAAATACAAGAGACTGTAAATTCACTGTGCAGTTCAGTATCTCTGGGACTAGAGTTGTCTGAGGCTGAAACTTAATGATTTTTATGCCCATTCAACAACTTGTTGAAAAGGATAAAAGAAATGGTGGTGTTCTGTTCAGTTTGCACTTTGCGTCCCAGCCAGATAACAGTGCAAGATGCAAGTATGCTGTATGAATCCCTCTTACTTAGTAGTGGCAATGGATAAAGGAACCAGTATAGTTTATTCTGTTTGAAGAAACAATATAATGAATAACTGAAGCTGAACTACTGTCAAGTATGTAATTGAAAATAAGTATGTAATTGAATACTCTCACCCTTCCACCAGTCATCCTGGTAGGTCTGTCTGTCCAAAGAGATAAACATAAAGAGAAATAATTGCAGGGAGAAGAGTAACTGAGTAAGAGACATTGGTAAGTATCTTATACCCTGCCTATGGTTTAGTCTCTCCTTTAAGGATGCCCTTGACCTATTGTGTTTCTTCATTCATGTGGGAGGAAGCTAGGAGCTGGAGTACTCAACCACCTGTCTTTATTAGCGTCAGCTCTTCTTGACGTGAAAGGATTATTCTCTTGAAAAATAAATAGGTCAAAGAGTATTCTAGGGATGTTCTAATCTTTCCTAATCATTGAGGTCTCAATAGTTAATTGGTTTAAAGCTTTTATTGAGGTGGAATCTCATGCATGGTAAAATCTGCATTTTGTATGACTTGCAGAGAATCTGCCAGAGAGAGAAAAATTTGGTTACCAACACAATAGCCTTCCTAAGGAAGAGGACCTGTTTCTCGGGCCAGTATAATTCATCCGACTTAAGTGTAAGAATGCTGGGCTGGGATTTGAATTAAGTGAGTTCTTTTCTGTTTCGGGGGGTATGGACAAGCCAGCTGTGCTCTGTAGTGGGTTTTGATAATTGTCAGCATTTATAGCAGAGTCTTACATAAGAATCTTACTTGAGGTTCAGGAAGCACTGCTTTGTTAACCCGGAGCTAAAAGACAATCTCAGGCATGCCTGAGGGGAGCTTACAGACTTACTGACCTGTTTGAGCAATATAAAGTATTTAGGCGTTTTGGTACAATGGTAATACATCTCATGGAAAACAACAGTCCATGATTTAGAGTGGGCCAATAGATGTTGTTATTACAGTGTAAGGTTAGGAAGATCTGAAAGCCTCTAAATTTGCTGCATTTGCAGAGGCAGGAGATGACTAGAAGCTTTGCTTTATGCTGACATACTTCTGACTGGATCATTGGCCAATAAATATTGCCTATCAAAGTTAGGAAATTAAATGAATAGTCTATGGCTTTCCCCATGATCTTCTCAATTCTCTATAAGAAAAAAACCTGGCCTTGGACAGTGTCCTGTACAGATGCTGACTATTTACTTTGGCCCAAGTACTCTTGATGGTAGAAAATTTCCCTTAGTAACGGTAAGTGGGGCTTGATGCCATGATGAGCAGGTACTCTAGTTTGGGCAGGTTTTGGAGGGACTCTGCTGCATCATTCAGAGTTGATAGGTGGAAGGTGGTAGTTTCTCCAGGTGGGATTGTCTTTTTGGGGAATGCGGGATGGAAAGGTGGTCACCGGCAGCTATTGACAGTAAGCAGGACTTGGGTAATTTTTCAGATGTAAGCAGTTAGGTTACACTGATCGTTGAGCAAAACAAAGCTTGAGCCTGTTTTGCATCCGCTATGCTGTACTGGAGATTTTTTTCTTCGTATGAGAGTGGAAAGTATGCAATTGCTAATGAGCGTTACCCCTCACAGCGTTCTCTGGATGTCTGTAATGGTTTAGAAGAGTGATGCTCAGATAGTACTTCTGCGCAGGATGCATGCTAGTCATTTTATGGCTCCAAGTTGATTTATCCCAGCTGTATAATAGCCATGTTATTGGTTTTAAAGGAAATTGAGCTTTGAAGCACAACAGATTTCATCCCATGGTTTCACAAATTTCACAAGCAACACCATAAGTTACGAAATAGAAACCTCAGAGAATTCTCAAGCTTCAGTAATTTGGAGATGGACAGAAATACATACAGGTAATTACATAATAAAATTAATTTTTTACGCAAGTACAAAAGTTGTTGTAATTGCATAATGTTTCTTATCAGAAACACAGACAGACATCTGCTCTTTAAGTCTTTGCAAATGTGACTTGACTAAATTTTGACATTTTTAGTACTCCATGTGGAATGCAGGTGCCTGTCTTTAAATATATACATTTTAAAACTATGACTTAGGTTTATTGTTTGAATTGCAATACCAGAGAATGTTCTGAGAGTGCCAGGGTCAGATTTCTGAAGAAGTACAGTTATTTAATCTCTGCTAGTAGAGTTAGGCATCAGTATAACTATAGTAAAACATATCTTAAATTGCTTAATTTTTTTGAGCTGCAAGTGCACAGGACGTTTAAAAAATAAAATATTTTCCAAAATATGCTTAGTTATTGAAGAGTGACGTATTATTAGAAATGAGCACGTTCTTTCTTCTGGATTTTAAAGGGTAACACCAAACAGACTGCCAGTCCTTCAGGAACCAGTACGTAAGAATAAAACATTGACAACAGCAGATTCTCAGCTTGAACTGTGTTTGAGGTTCTGGTTTTGCTTTGTTTGTTGTAAGTTTTCCATGTAGCCTAGGAACCTAGGCAGCCCGAAAGCATGACTGTTAGCCTTGCCTGGCACCTTCTAGTAGCTTTTGTCTTTCAGCTTACATCTTTTGTTTTAATGGTGCCGAGTTCTTCTTCCCCTTGTCTTAACTAATGTAAAGATATGCTGTAAAGGTAAAGTAAGAAAAGACAGACAGTTTGTAGGAGTGGTATAATCTTGTGCTAATGATTGCCTTGTACAAACCAGCATGGATTGGAGGACAACAGGGAGAGCACAGGAGATTTGCAGGTGTTGGAATAAACTGTAAATACAATCTTTTTTTAGAGAACCACAATAATATACTTGTGTGCACTCTGTCCAGTGCAAATAAGACCTGTTGCCACAGCCTATGTTGAGCAGACTTGTGGAGGTTAATGTTTAATAGGCTCTTAGCTAGAGCTGCTTGCTGTGTTCTCAGTATACGGATCTCCTGTTCCCTTGGAAGCATTATTTTGTGTAAATTAAATGCATTTTTTTTATATTGAAACACATCAATCTACATGTGCTGTTACAGAATCCATGATGGATAATAGTGTGCTGTCAAAGGGTTTTCTGCTTTTAGTTCACTTCTCATTTTTCATCGCCATTCAACATAATGAAAGCAATTGTTGTACTGCGTGATTCCTGCAATCACAGACTGTTGCATGCTCATCTTAATGGTATTCAGTCAGCGGCAAGCCTGGTCCTACGCTAACTGCAGGAATGTTAATTTATAACTTTTGCTGGCAATTGACAGAAGAATCTGGTGTAACACACCTGCATGACTCACTTGAGTCATTTGTTTGCAATGACTTGTACTTAAAATTAGAGGTATACTGATAATGAAGGTACAATGCCGTGAAAATGGGAGATGGAAAAGACCTATGAGGTCACCTTGAAGATCCTGTTACAGTACACAATGTATTTTCTGATTCTTTTTCTAGTTCAGAGTTGAATGCTCCAAGAACAGCAAGTTTATAACCCTTGTTTGCTGGATTGCTACATGGTCTAGGGGAATTTCTAGTGAAGTCTCAGCTTATCTGTATTACCCAGTGTTAATTCAGAGGGCCATAAAAAAACGTACTAGTTGAGCTTGGGAACGTGCAGTGCCAGTTTATTGGTATGCTTGAAAGTACTGCTCCCCCTCTTTTCAAAATCCCTAGGGCCCGAATCTGCTTTTTTCACAAAGTTCGTAAACAGCATTCTTTGTTGCTGAGAAAGAAAAGTGGTTGAAGGTTGGGTAGCTGGAGTGAAACGTTGCAGACGTCATTTCAGTTCTTCAGGTTCCTTTGTTAGTGAGTTGGCCACATGTTAATGCAGGGCAGGGGAAATAGGTAAAACTAAATTATTTTCCTTGAAGGATCGGTCTGCACTTTATGGGATATAGTACAGTTCAGGCTAGTGCCAAGTGTCTTTTAGGCAGCAAATTCTTTCATTACTGTGTAATTCAGTGTCATGCTGTGAACGGGAGAAGTACCATACATGGAGAAAGACAGGTTTCTCAGCAGCTGGTTTGAGACTTTCCAACCTACTTACATGGACTTCAGTGGAGCAGCTCTGAATTTTGGCACGGCTTCTCACTTTTCTAACGCAGAAATCCTTTGTCAAACACTTACTTGTTTACACCTCAAAAAGTTAGCCAACAGGAAGGATGGAGGAATGTGATGGGTGCTGTACTGGCTTACCTCCATTCCCTGGCTTTTGATGGTCTCATTAACAGTTACCCTTTACAGCACAAGGTGATATTTACAGAGCATTTGCTTTATGATTCCTTCAGGAAGTGGCGTATTTATTTTAAGAACATATTGAAATATCAAATTATGCCCCTTGTAACTTACAGTAACCTACCATAATTTTTACAACTTTCGCTGTTCTGAATGGGCAGCTGGATACAGACATGAGCAGAAAGTCTGCCCTGTGGGAAACTGAAAACAGAAATCATCACCATCGTCAGCCTTGCAAGTTCATTCCTACATCTCTCCTGTGATAGTAATCACCTGGCCATATTTGTGCTTCTTACTCTTGATACATCTTCTGTTCAAGCTAGGAGAGTCCAAAGAAATCAAGTGAATGGAAGGCAGAAGTTATTCCCAGAGGACCAGTGTCTCTGTAGTCAGGTGAGAACTCTTAAGATTTGGATACAAATACTTATGTTATACTTGCTGTCTGTGGGGATGCTTTGACTACATTCAGGATAGTGGCCGAGGCTTGATTTCTGTGTTTCTCAAGAGGCCATAAGCTTTGCTGCTGCACAGAGGTACTCTGACTATGGGCTACATATGTCCATACCAGGAGTCGGCACAGAACAACTGTTCAACAGTAATTGCTTCACCTGTAGTACTGTCCTCACCTAAGCATGCCCAAAAGAGGATTAAGCTGATTCTTGACACTCGTAGTTTCCAGTTGTCTTTGTCAGAACCTGTGACAGAGTTCCTGGTTGGTACAAGGTGACTCGTTACCAAAGCTTCATTTGGTAATTTGAGATAGCAGGATGCCTGGTATCTCATTAGTATCTCTGCTGTGCTTGATACTGCTTAAAAATACAGAAGCTGAAGGGTAGCCACCAGTATGGAGCAAAGGCCATAAGAAATACTCAATTGCTTGCTGTGGCCACGCAATGGTAGATCTGTCTTTCCAGTCTCCATACGTGAAACAGAAGTCCAACAGAAAAGAAGGCAAACACCATTTACAGTCCACCTATGAGATTGATTTGTCCCTGCTTTATACTCGACGGTGATGTTCACACATGCACAGAGTCAATCCCAGAGCATAAAAGAAAACACAGCCAGCCTGATGTGTTAGTGCATTGCCTGGGAGTGCAGATGCAGGAGTTGAGAAGGGGGAGTTTTGAGTTCCTTGGAGTTCAAAAGTGAGTTTGGGAGTGACTTGCAAGAGTATGTGGTACCAGGCTTGTACATGGGGCAGATTTAGGTTACCAGCAGTTCGTGTGCTGAAATAATTACATAAATTTAAAAGGGGAAACTGAAAAAGAGAAAAAAAAACAAACTCTATAGTCGTTCTGAGTACATTAAGACTGTCTGTGACACAAAGGCAGTATGTGCCAGACCACTAGCCAATGGAAGTATCTAGGAAGGAGTGCAAGAGAGGATTATTTCATATTGTCCCAGAAAACCTACACTAAGTAATTTGGTATTACCTCAAGAAGGAGGAGGTATTTTTGTTATGTAGTTTTTGCTGTATATTACTTTGAAATAGGCAGTATATCTCCCTGATGTGAAGGCATGCATGCTTGTTTTGCTTTTGAGCTTTTTTTTTTCAGTCCATCAGGGAGTCCTCAACATACCTTTCACCAAGATTCCTCATTGAAGGGTGCAGTTGCCAAATCAGAGACTTAAACATTTCATTTCAATTTGCAGTGAACTGGCTGTGCACTCAGCTGCGGGCCGCTATTCTCCGCCGCAGCTGCAGTTCCCTGACTCGTGAGGTCTACATCAATCCCACTCTTTCCTCTCCACTTGGAGAAAGTTCTCTCCACCCCGATTCAGAACATTGCCTGTGCTAGGTTTGCTTCTGCAAACAGATGCCGCGCAGCAGTTGGTGACTGCTGGGAGACTTGTGGTATCTTCTGGCTTGAGGCCCATACATCTTGTCCCTTTTTGGCCTCCATCCCATGCATGCTGCACACTTGCAGCGTGTTGACAAAGCTGCCTGCAGAGCTGCACAGGGTAGGGGGCTGAAGGGATTCCCTTAGGCAAACGCGCCTGTCCTCCTGCAGAAAAGGAGCCTGAAGGCATTGCTGGTTCACTCCAGCAACCTCCTGTTGTTCACCATGGAGAGTCCCAGGTTTGAAGCTAATCTTACTACTGGGTTAATTTCTTGATTTTGAATGTTTTTAGGACAGGATAGCTTTGGGTTCAAATTACATCTTTCTGGAGTGTACTATTTTTATGTTTAGCCTTCAGGGAAAATTTGGAATTTGTTCACTGAATCTGTCCTAGTAGAAGCGTCTCCAGCGTTACTTTTTCACTGTTCATCCAGACCTTACTTGAGCACTGAAGTGTCAGTTATTTTAGGTAAAGCACTTAATCAACAGCTTTGATATTTGGAATTGCCAGTTGCACAGAGAAAACAGGCAGATTTTGTTTTCCTTAAATATCAATAATGTAAGTGTTGTCCCTGGTCATAATAAATTGCCACTTTGCTATCAAAGTGTTTTGTATTGGATTTGTTTTTCCTACATATGATGCAGCAACATATTTACAGTAAGAGGCATTTTTCACTGGTGGCAAAATGATTCAAAAAGTTATATGATATGTCTTCGGGAATAGAGCTAACGAGCAAAAATTTGGGTCGGTACTGAAGTCTTTTAGGGAGCTTCTACTTGTCATTAAGTCTAGCCTTCTTAGATATGGACAGTTCAAACCGAGATAGTGACTGCCTCAATAAATAAGTATGGAAACACAGGTAGCACAGGTAAACACTGGGAAATGAAGACACAGTGAACATATGCGTAGGGCTTTCTATATTAGGGGATTCACAGAGTAGGCTGCTATGACTTAGTGTTTGGGAAGCAAGTCTGGGAAGAAGATAAATTTAATCAAACATTTTCCAGTTAATGCAGCTGGACTAGATGACCCACAGAGGTCCCTTCCAACCCCTACCATTCTGTGGAGGCTGGGGGTAACAGTACGTGGTCCACAGGGTGGGTACTGCTGCAGTCATGTTCATTGTTGCCTTAAATTTAGTGCAGGAATTTGAATTATGTAGCCAAAGTATGCAGATTCCAGGATACCCCATTTCTGTAGATTTGTTTAAAGACAAGGGTAGCTGGAACTGATTCCTCTATGCATCTCCTTTTCACCTTGCTGGTAGAAAGAGCAAGGAGTAGCAAGCTCAAATACATCCACTGAGACATCATAAACAGCTGTGACAAACCACAGGTGAAGTCTTCTAGAGTGGCTTCATGTGGTCTTAGACCAGCAGCAGCCACATTGTATAGATTTCTTCAGACTTTTGTATCAGCAGCATTTCTAAAGTTTCAAGGAATTCATTTTGGCAGAGAAGTAACTGGGGAAAACTGTTACCATCTCAATGAATCTCAGTCTATATTCAAAATGCTGTCTGTTAACTTTAACAGGTAAGGTAAGCATGTGCTGCTCTTCATTTAGACTAGCTCTGTGGATCTGGTGCGGTTAGAGACAGTGACTTTATGGTGATTCAGATACCTGCAACACTATTAGTAATTAATTTGCTGTTAGAGCATTAATGTAAAACTTCACTGAAGATGAACAAAATTTGATACAGCAGTTACAAACAAGAAAATGGTCCGAAGTCTGACAAAAGTAATTCCTGGACAATTTGAAGTCTTTGGGCTTTGACCGATCTATAACAGAGAAATGACTTTGAGAAAGTTTACTGAAGCAAACTTATGGGATTCACAGCCAGGGACAAGTGAACTAACTCTGGAGCTGGAAATGCGATATCTGCGTAGCTGTGCTTGAACTTCGTAGGCTTTCTGAGAGCATTTGCTAGCTCCCTACCTCTGGATTCATGCAGTGTTAGCAAAGTTTTTAAGTGTGTGTTTACTTTTAAGCATTTAAGCAGTTCTGCCGTTTGCCGTGGCTTCAGTCAAATACAGAGTCTGCGGTGATGTTGCTTAAAGGAAGATAATACTTGTCTCTTTGAATCGAAAGGGTCTTGTCCTCATTAAGACACGGGAATTTGCATAAAACATCAGAACTTGGTTGAACTTTAAAGCTTCATACACTTTAGGATTGCATCAAATTTATAACTTTGATATCTGAGTAGGGTGGAGTACAGAGGAGGTGTTTTAGTGATCTAATGCCTAAATATACAAATAGAGTAAGAGAAATCCAAATTTGGCAGTGGCAGCTGCACAGATTGTAAGGATGACTGCATTCATCGTGACTTTATGATTTCAGTGTGGCAGTTAATCAAGGAAGGATTTGGGGCTTGGTGCTGAGTATGAAAGAGAGCTGGTAACTGACTTTTGCAAGTAAGTGGTATTGCTTGTGTTATCTGGGCTGACTGTCTGCTAAACCTGGTAAGAATAATATGCCTATGTGTTTTTAAAATCAATATTGTAGGTGGAACGTGAAGTGATGAGTCAAGGTGTTTTTGATTTTTTACATTTTATTACATTCTGAACTGAATCTATGCTTTAGCAAATATTTGAGCACAAGCCCATTTTTAGCACTTACAGCAGTCTTACTAAAGACAACTGTTCTTTTGCTTGAAGTTCAGTCCAGGCTTAAGGACTTAGAATCATAGAACGGTTTGGGTTGGAAGGGACCTTAAAAGGTCATCTAGACCAACCCACCTGCAATGAGCAGGGACAGCTACCACTAGATCGGGTTGCTCAGGGCCCAGTCTGACTTGACCTTAAATGTTTCCAGGGGTGGGGCATCGACCACCTCTCTGGGCAACCTGTTCCAGTGCCTCGCCACCTTCATCATAAAAAAACCTTCCTTATATCCAGTCTAAATCTACCCTCTTTTAGTTTAAAATCCCTACCCCTTGTCCTGTCACAACAGGCCCTGCTAAAAAGTCTGTCACTGTTGTTTTTATAAGCCCTCTTTCAGTATTGAAAGACCGCAATAAGGACTCTCCAGAGCCTCCTCTTCCCCAGGCTGAATAGCCCCAACTCTCCACCTTTCCTCACAGGAGAGGTGTTCCAGCCTGCTGATCATTTTTGTGGCCTCCTCTGGACCCGCTTCAACAGGTCCATGTCTTTCCTGTGCTCAGGGCTCCAGAGCTGGACGCAGAACTCCAGGTGGGGTCTCACCAGAGCAGAGGGGCAGAATTACCTCCCTCAACCTGATGACCAAGGTTCTTTTGATGCAGCCCAGGATACAGCTGGTTTTCTGGGCTGCAAGAACACGTTGTCAGCTAATGTCCAGCTTTTCATCCACCAGTACTCCTAAGTCCTTCTTCTCAGGGTTGCTCTCAATCCATTCTCTGCTCAGCCTGCATTTGTGCTTGGCATTGCCCCAACTCATGTGCAGGACCTTGCACTTGGCCTAGTTGAACCTCATGAGGTTCTCATGGGCCCACTTCTCAAGCTTGTCCAGGTCCCCCTCTGGATGGCATCCCTTCCCTCAGGCATGTCCACTGCACCACTCAGCTTGGTGTCATCTGCAAACCTGCTAAGGGTGCACTCGATCCTGCTGATGAAGATAATTAACGGTACTGGTCACAGTATGGACCCCTGAGGGATACCACTTGTCACCAGTCTCCATCTGGACACTGAGCCATTGACCACTACCCTCTGGATGGAACCATCCAACCAGTACCTCATCCACCGAACAGCCCCCCCATCAAATCCCTGTCTCTCCAATTTAGAGAGAAGGATGTTGTGGGGGGCCGTGTCAGATGCCTTACAGAAGTCCAGATAGATGACATCCATAGCTCTTGCCTTGCCTTAAGCTCTACTACTATGGAAAAAAATGCTAGAGTAGTTCAGGTATGTTTACATGATGTTGTTCCACAGCCTCTCTGACATATTTGTCCCTACTAGTGTACTACTCGTAGTATTCAAACCGCAACTTTGGCACTTGCTTCCTCACACACAGAAATTCTGTTCCACGGCCAGTAAAGTAATGAGTCAGGCCTTCCTTTGGAGCATAGGAATAGAAAGTGGGAGAATAATATAAGAAGTGTGAGAGGAATGTAACTGAAAAATCTCACTGCAGAATTACGCCTGCCTTTGAAAGTCCTTTGGGCCTGGAAGACATATGGTCCTCACAGCTACAAGAGATTCATCTCATTCAGATTCATCCCAGGAGTCCCTGACTGCAGTGAAATGGTGGTTAAGCTGATGTCGTGTGAGAGCTGGCTGCACTATGAAGCTTTGGAGAACAATGCAAGTACAGCGTAAATACTTGGTCTACTCACTGAATGACCTGAAGGGCTTTGTGGTCTCAGCAGGCATTTCCACCTGATTCTCTGGGACAATTTAGGATGACCTAAACCCTCCAGCAAAAGTCTGTGTCTCCAAGCAAGACCTGATATAATTCACTGTTATTATCATTACCATTATGTAACGTGGGTAGGGAGCTTACAGCTCTGTGTACGTGTGACTAGAAATCCTATTGAAATAGTTGGTGTTTTACATAGAGTGAATGTAATATATGTTTCAAGAGGTGTCGGTGGCCAAATACCAAACTTGGGTAGCTTCGACAGGTGGCTCATTCCCTGGTTATTTGACTGGGCAGAACTGGTTGAATCAGGTTGGTTGGCTGTCAGGCAAGAGGTACATCTGGCTAATGGTCTCCCTCTCCCTTTCTCAGTCATTCATGAAGCAGAAGTAACGCTGATGAGTGGATAGGTTGACGTGTAACATTTATGCTCATAGCTAGCCAAACTGAGACTAGAGCGAGAAAGAAAATAACATTCTAAATTTCCCTGCATCACTCAGCCATGCCTAGGTTTTTGCAAAGAAACATGCCTTTTTCTGTTCTGTAGAATATTTGTACTGATATACACAACTTGTGAGCCTAGAGCTCTTTCAGCTTACAAAGCCTGAAGCCCTTGAAAAGGTAGTATGGACCTCTTTGTTTTGGTGGACAACTCTAAGTACCATGTATTTATTAAGGAAGTTTTTGAGTAAGGTTTCTCGCTTGGCTGGAAGAGTACTATGTTCATGCAATCTTAAATAAAAGAATGTGCTGTATATGTTTTAAATACCTCGTGCTTTTTTGACTATAATCTTATTGAGACATCTTTATCCTCCTCTCGATTATCACATTTAAATATAAACTCGCGGCTAGCTTCTAAAAGTTCTGCGTTTAGACTTCATAATTACTCCAATGTGTATGAATTGTCCTAATTATTTATGTGTTCATGCACAGCTTGGGGTATTGGAAGTTTGTATTTTTCCTCCTCGAGAAGGTGAATGAGGTACTCAGAAAAGCAGGATGACCTGTGCTAAGGATCTGTATCTTTACTTCGTGTCATTGCATATGCACAGGGGTGTCCAGACTCATCTTGGTGTGGAGCAGTCCCTGTTCTTCAAGAACAGAGAAAGATTAGAGTCACCGTACCACATTGGATCTTTAGAATATATGGCATATTTATCTTTGACCTTTGAACCCAGGAACTTCTGACACCTCAGAGGGAGATGAAGCTTCTCTATGATGCACTGAGTCAGGTATGAAGAATCTTGGCAGTGGTGTGTGTGGGATGATGCCACCTTGACTGGTCAGCTTCTGCCTCTGGGGGAAAGGTTTTCTTGCACTTTCTTCAACACCCATCATGATGTATGTTTATACTGGTCATAAAAGTGACTAGTCTCTATTAAAACTGCAAACACAGTGCCTTGCATCTGAACTTTCTGAGACAGCAAAACTTGAAAGCCAAATGGAGGATGTGTGGTGCAATAATTCCTTGTAGTTGTCTGCTCTTTAGAGCTTTGATTATCCTTTATTGGGATGGTCCCTTTGATCGTCAGTAGCATCTAATACAATTTTACTTGTATTTAGCTGAGAATGAAGATGTAGTTTAAAATTACAGAGTAGCAGACTTTGGCATAGCCCATGCTTTCAGTGGCCACAGCCTGTAACTCTTATGTAACAGCCCACAAAATACCTGGCTTGGGCTGAATCTGATCTTTGTCAAATGCAGTTTGATGTTAAGTTTTACCAGATAAAAAAACTTCCAGGAGACAAATATCAAATTATTTACTCTTCAACCAAAACATCTCTGTGCTTTTGGGTTGTCCTTGGATTTATTGGTGTCATCCTCCAAAGCGAATTATTTATGTATTTACAACAATTTATAGATGTCTCTTTGGCAGACTATATGGGTTAGATTTTGCCTGGGACAGAATGCTCCTTTGACACCTGCCACACCACATTAGGCATCTCAGTATGCCGCAGTTCATACGTTCAGTTCATTTGCAGGACAGATGAGAATGTCATAGGGGAAATTACAAAATCACAGAGTGGTTGAGGTGGAAGGAACCTCTGAGGATCATCTTGTTCAACCCTCCTGCTCAAGCAGGATCACCTAGAGCCAGTTGCACAGGACCATGTCCAGATGTTTTTTGTCTCCACATATGGAGACTCCTAAACCTCACTGGGCAGCCTGTGGCAGTGCTCGTTCACCCTCACGGTGAAAAAGTGTTTCCTGATGTTCAGAAGGAACCTCCACTGTTTCAATTTGTGCCTCCTGTCCTGTCGCTGGGCACCACTGAAAAGAGCCTGGCTCCATCTTCTTCACACCCTTTCTTCTGACACCCTTCGTTCGTACACTTTGGTAAGATCCCTCCTGTCTCCAGGCTGAACGGTCCCAGCTCTCTCAGCCTTTGCTCATATGAGAGATGCACCAGTCCCTTCATCATCTTCATGGTCCTTCGTTGGACTCTCTCCAGTATGTCCATGTCTCTCTTGTACTATACTGGGGAGCCCAGAACTGGTCCAGCACTCCAGGTGTGGACTCATTAGTGCTGAGTAGAGGGGAAGGGTCACCATGTTTGACCTGCTGGCAACACTCCTCCTAATGCAGCACAGGACACTGTTGGCCTTCTTTGTGGCAAGGGCACACTGCCGGCTCTGGTCAACTTGTTGTCCACCAAGACTCCCAGGTCTTTCTCTGCCAAGTTGTTTTCCAGCTGAGTGGCCCCCAGCACGTACTTGTTGTTCCTCCCCAGGTGCAGGAGTTTGCCCTTCCCCTTGTTGAACCGCATGAAGTTCTTGTCAGCCCATTTCTGCAGCCTATTGAGGTCCCTCTGGAAGGCAGCACGACCTTGTGGCATGTCAGTCAGTCCTACCAGTTTTGTGTCATTCGCAGACTTGCTGATGGTAGACTCTGTGCCATGATCCACATCATTAAGGCTAGTTACTTGCCTCCAACTAGACTTCACAGCAGTGATCAAACAGACAAGCAATGAAGTCAGGTTAATGTTTGCTTGATGATTGTTGTTAAATCTGAAAGGAAAAAAAAAAACTAAAAGTGGCATAAACCAAATGTGAAGGGCTGTGAGCTAAAACACAAAGCATGATGCTGTTTCCAGAAGTCTTCTTGAGAGCAGCTAAACAGTTGCTGTACAAGATGGTAATTTAATGAATAGGCAGTAGCTTTCTTTTCTGTTTGTTAATATTTTTAAGAACTTTATGATCTGGAAACAATTGCCTTGTAGTTAAGGACAGCCCTTAGCTGGAGAATGTGTGTGGGGGGGAGTGTCTTCCACTCACAACCTTTATAAACCTCACTTGATTCTTTCTTTGTCGTTCGTTGGGTTGCCTGCTCTGGAGGCAGAATGCAAATGAAGGTATGCTGTGCAGGTAGCTACAAACCCCTTACAATACTTGGTACAGTGTAACAACATGGAGCCAGTAGAAATATGTTACAACATGCAACAAGTTTCCATAGGGGCTTTTTTTTGTTTCCTTTTAAACTAATGCTTGAACTTCTTAGAGATTTCGTGTGCCTCTGTAATAGCTCTCACCGAGGTTTCACTGGCTGTCCTCCACGTCCCCCAGAGGGTAAGGTTGCACAGTAGGCTGCTCACAAAAAGGAGTGCGATGGAAAAAATTAGAATATCTTTCAGAAAGTGTACAGTGTCTTCTTTTCTTCTTTCTATCTTTTAACAACTAAATACACTTGTCTTCCCACTATCGTCTTGATAATGAATTACCTATAGCATCGCTGCTTTGCAAGTCATTGTCCTCACTTTGTAAGGTATTGATCTCTCAAACTTCATTGCGCAAAACATATGCATGTGCATGAGCAAAGAAATCTGCCAAAAAATTTTCTCTTAAGGGCTCTGCCATGCAAAAAGCATTTAAGCTGCCTCTGTCCATAGTTCTTTAATCTGCTCTGTGAGGAATTCAAATTACAGAAGTTGTTGTCTACCCCTGGGCACATCTTCATCTCAGTGGCACCCCAGTGAAGTGCTGCTGTTACGATAGTTGTGCTGGTGGCTTTTTCACAGGGTCACTAAAAACTGTACAATGAGATAGTGAGCATTGTTCCTTCCTATTGTCAATAAGGATTAAAAACACATTACTTAAGTGAAAAAGTTTATATCACTTTTAATACATATGAGTTCAAGGAATACTTTTTTCTACATGTATTTTTATATTGATGCAACTGAAAGCAGTTTTTCACAGAAAGAAAGTAAATGTAAGTTTAATTCAGATATAAGTTGCCATTACTTGTAGACTATATTGCTAAAGAAATAGCTACAATGCTATGATATTGTTTTCCAAAGCTATCAAAATACTAGCTTATAGATCATCTGGAACAGAGGATGGAGAACACTGGTTCCTTCCACTTCTTGGTGATTTTGAAGTGTCCTAAAAATCCAGTGGTAATGCTAAATTTGAAACTGATCTTTCAAGGAGAATTTTCCTGCAGAGCTTGTGTGTGATTGGCATGCCTTTTGTTGGAAGTGCCTGCTTTCAAGTGATCTTTCACTGCCAGAAAACAAGCAGAATTGAAGGCTGTACCAAAACTTTTTTTTCCTTTTAGAGCACCAGAATAATAAACAGGGTTTTTTTTAATGGATTTCTCCAGTATAAGGAGCTTCTGTAAATCAGTGTAAAGTTTATGAACATTTTGGACGGAGGGAATCTGACACATGCTGTTCAGTAGATGTTGCTTGTTTCCTAGTGCTTCTTGTTGAGTAGGGCAGACCCTACAAATGCAATACCTGGTTGCAAAATTATTTAGCTTTGCTAACTGTGTTCTTAAAATCAGGATGCATGTGGTGCGGTAGGGGTGGAAAGGCTGACTTCTTGCTGTTTTCCAGTCTTCGATCGCTGCTGGCATACGTGGTACATCATAAAAGGTGCCTGTTTTACTTACACCCATGTGTGTTTCTGTAGAGTACTAATAGGATAGTGTGGGAACTGTCTTAGTTTAGAGGTTTGTGTATATGTATATTCCCCATTTCTTGTTGCTCTGGTGGAGGATGGCATCAGCTCTCACAGGTGATGGTGAAGTGGCTCCAAAAGGCCGTGGTGAGAGATGTCCCTGTGCAGGCACAGCAGACAGCGGTTACCTCCAGCTGCAGAAAAGCTAAATGAATGACTGCAAGTTTTCAATGGGGAGGAAAGGCTGAACTGCCATTCCAGCAGAATTCAGTGAGTTCGTGCCTCCAGATCACAGGCCCTGCTGCCTCCCGTCGTGATTGCCTCCTGCAGTGCTGCCGATGTGTAGCTCCCTGCCTCCCCTCCTCCCCACAGATGCGGTCTTGCCCTTTTAAATCACAGCACCGCTGCCGTTCTGTAGCGGCTGGGAGCCACGGTTGGTGTCCACATGCCGTGAGCCCAGTTCCTGTGGTGCCAACAGTCACTGACCACTCACTGGGCTAGCAGAGTATCGCTGGAAGCCAGCAGTGGCTCGAAAGTGAGGTCTTGACTCCAGGCAAAATGCCCACTGATGTCAGTGAAGGCAGGATCTCACTGAGAGCATGCAGTCCAGAGCCTGAAACCAGGAAGCTCTCTCAGCGTGTCTCTTGGGTTTCACTTTGTCTCTGATACCCATACAGTTTTTCAGTTTATTCTCTTCAGAGCTTAGTAAGAAGCAGCTTTCTGTCCCACGAAACTTTTCAACACACACAAAGCATTAGAAAACAACTGTGGGTGAAACAAAGCATTTCAAAACAGGGGTAAAACCAGGAATTTTACAGAAAATCTTAGGGTAAGCCAGGTGTGAAAAGGGTTCAGGAGTGATCCAGAAAGTCTGACTTACTGTCCAGCAGATTTCTAGAAACTATACCAGACAGCAGAATTAATAAACAAATGGATTATTAGAGTCATTAGGAGGCACCAACATTACTTCTTTAGAGAAACAATTGTCATAGAGGAGCCAGTGAGCACGCGGATAGGTATAGTCAATGTAGTGCACTTGAGTTTTCGAAACGTTTTGGTAAGATGTCAAAGGTTTTTAGGGAAGCAAAGATGTCTTGTGATTAGAAGGAAATACTTTTTATGGATTAATAATTAGAAAGCAATAAAAATTTATGGTTGGTTTATCAGTGGAGAGAGTTTTTCCTGTAAGTCTCTCAAGGATCTTTGTTGGAATCTGTGCTATTCAACCACTTCAATAATGACCAAGAAGGAGACTGAACATGCTGATAATAGAAAATTATTCAGGGTAGGACAAACTAAAAGCTGGCTACAGAGACTTACAGAAGGCTCCTAATTTACTCTGTATAAGGTGAAAAAATGAACTTGAGTTCAAAGGTGAACTTCCATCACTATATGCTAACTAATGTCCACAGAAAACCACAAATTATATAAATTTGTATGCTGATGAGCTCCAAATTAGCTATTGTTTTCAGAAAAGATATCTTGATACTGCAGTAACATCACAAAGGTGTCAGCTCAGTAAGCAACTGTGAAAGCAAAGAAAAAGTTGAATTTTGATAAGCTACCACTAAATCTGCCTACATATATAATGCTGCCTGCAGTTCTGCCTGCATTTCAAAAAGGACTTAGTAGAAGGTGAAAAGATGTAGAGAAAAGCGGCCAAAAGGATCAAATGCATCAGAATGACTTCTGTAAAATGAGAGACTATAAACTGGGGTTTTTCTGTCTGATTAGAGTCTACTACTGCAGTAGCGTAAAGTCAAGAGTGGTATGGTGAAGGTTGGTAAGGAACAGTTATGTGCAAATTCTCATGATTCAAAAACAAGGGAAAGATTATCTGTCATCATACCTAAAATAGAAGTACTTTTTTTTCTATTTTAATCATTGCGTAACAATGTTACGAAACTCCCGGCCATAGGATCTTGCAAAGGCTAAAGATAGAAGTGAACACAAGAGAAAACTGAGTGTAATCACAAAGGTTAGGTTCAATGTTTGTTGTTAAACACAGTGAACCAGGTGCAACCTCCGAGTCAAAAAAAGCCCTCAACCACAGACTGCCAAAAGCTGGGTGAGGGGCAGACCTCTGAACTTGCTCTCCTTCTCCCCTAAGCATCCTTTGTCTGCCACTGATACTTGTCTGACGCAGCACTGTCTCTTCTTATGTTCCGTACGCTTCTGCGGAAGGGCAGAGCAAGAGCCTCGGCCTTCCTGTAGATGGGCGTAGTGATGCTTGGAAACTTCGTCTTGGATTTAGGGAGCCCAGCAGCCAACTGTGTACCCTGGCTGCCTCGGCAAAGAACGCCAATCTAGAACATTCATGGCCTGCGAAATTTCCTTCCAGGGCGTGTGTTGACATGAGTTGCCATTAAAAATGATGGGAGGGAGGCTGAGAAGAGGTGTATAATTGCTTTTGCCATCTGTTTTTCCAGTTGTCTCAAGAAGTAGGTTCAATGGGAAGTTTTTTAGCCTATCTGCTGTGATACAGAAAATAACTTTCTGTTTATTTTACTTACCTTCCTTTTTTTTAGAGTTATTCTTGTCCTTGTTCTTTCAATAGACACACCTTTATTTTTCTTTAAATAGTCTTTATCAAGCAGAATGTTTGATTTACATGTATTTTATATTATTATCTTTCACCTTGTCATATTCTTTGCTGTTTGTACATTGGTACAGGATGACTTTGTTACAGATTATGTGAAAAGGCTGCTCTCCCCCTTCTTCCTTTCATGTTTCATTTTTCTCTCTCTTTGCTTCTCTAGATGACAAAGTCCACAATGGAAAAATCCAGCCAAACATGCAAAGTGCCACAACCAGGCTTGTCAGATGGAATACCTCAGGTCAGCCTCCGATTGACAGATGGTGGTTCATGTTGGAAGGAGATGGATTTAACAGATGAAATCTCCTTCATTAACAGTGATGCGTTTTTCTCCAGGTTAGTGCTCCTTTTTCGTCTTTGTGTTTGTTCTGTACCTGCAGCTCCAGGCCTGACCATTTTGAACACTTTTTTATATTGATGCTTACGAAGTCAGTATGCTGGGGCGTTAGGCAAATTAATGTGAATATCCCTGTTGAAGCCACACGTTCCAACAGGTTCCTTACACAGACAGCTGTGTGCTTTAGTTTGCCTTTCCCATATAAGTTTTCAAGCATGTGAGGTGGTCTCCTTGGTGAAGGAGTGCAGTAGACAGAACCGATCTAAGATCAGGCACTAGAAATTACACCGAGCACAAGACGTGACTGAAACGTAAGGTGTCTCCTGTGAGTAATTAAGCACATTTGATCTGCCTAGTTTAAGTCTTAACAGATGGCTGACTTTATTCTCGTTCTCAATCCAAAAGGAAGGGCTTCTGAGGGGTTTTGTCTTTGAGGCAGGAGTGATGATAGTACTAGTGTTGTTTAGACAAGACAGCATAGGAGTATCTACCTAAATTTATCTATAGAAGTTTATCTGTCTACAGCATCTATAAGAGTATCTATCCAAAAGAGTATCTTGAGTTTTGATTGCTGGCACATTGTCAATGAGATGAACAGCTAATGGGCAGTTTGGTTCGTTGTAAAGTTCTTCCCTGAACATCAGACTGAACCAGTATCTTTCCATTCTTCTCAGCATATTGAATGGAGTCTGTCATTCCCTTTCTTCTTGCATCTAGCATAGCACATGAAGGATTCATGTTACTGTGGGAAATTGTTGTATGCTACAGGAGCACGGGGTTGGCTCAATGTGGGAAATAGTGCTATTTACATGTCGTGAAACACGACGCTGCAGTGTCACTGCATACACAGATGCAGAACACAAAGCAGAGGCAGTGCTGCCAGACACGTAACTGTGTGACTTCACTGTGTAAGGAGACAGGTGCTATTCTCAGCACTAGTGCAGACAGACAGGCAGCACTCAGCGTACGAGACGAGGTAGCAAATTATGCACTAACACCAGGTTTTTATTCATAATAATGGGAGGCGAGTTAGGAAATTATGCACCGCCACCAGATTTTGAATGATAGTGATGGTGGCAAAACATAGATGTCAAATCCGGTTTCTAGCCCTTGCAGGCACACAAGCTCTTTAACTTCTAGCTGTGTCAGCTGTGTGGTTTACTGTCCCCAAGCCTGCCCCCAAAATTCCTGCAGCCAGAAGACATCAGGTTCACTTGCACATCTTCATTAATCCATCTCCTTTTGACTGAGATGAGTTAGGAAACCATTACCGAAGCAGGTCAGCTGGCAAAACTGAGAAGACAATACTGCTCTACCAACTAGACAGGGCCAGGCAGGTGGGGCTGGGTCAGAAGTTGCGGCCTCTTGCGTTGGTATGCTAGAGCTTGGCAGAGAGTGTGCCTCTGCCCATGCTTCACTGCATGTTGCAAGGTGTAAAGGGAAAAAAGTGCTCGAGAGTTGAAACTAAGGACTGCTGACATGTCTGGGAAAGTACACATGACTGACTTCATGAGGTGCCCCAAAAAACTGTGACTCTTTTAGGAGAACATTCCCCAAAAGACATAATTATTTGCTGCGGGAATTCATACTTTCCCGTCAATGTGCAATTCCATAGAAGAGTACTGTTGAAGTATGGGACAGGTGGCCAATACTGGCACAGGGACGGTAAGCGCCAAATGAGATGTGTTTGTAATTAGGCAGAAGACTAATCTCCATGCTCAGGCCTTGAGATGAAAGATGTCTGCATCTCTAATTTTATCTGGGGAGTTAATAAGCTGTAGAAATTAATTCCCCTGTAATCCCATTTTGTTCAAGAATGGCCTAGTTTTCTGTCTCGTATCACACTTCTGTACATATCTGCCTAGTGAGGTTGAGTATCTGCACTGCTGTTAGCTTCCAGTACTTTTCTGTCAGCGATCTAGTGCTGCTGCTGCTGAAGGAGGAGTAGGTAGTGCTTACTGTTTTCTGCCTAGCTCCAGGATAGCAGGCTTTTGGGCAGGATGGGATGGAGAGGAGGCCCTGGACCGCCCCTAAGAGGAAGAGAGGAGAGAGCTCTGGCACACCTAACACACTTGGGGGACAGCTGTCTGTGCAACAGTCAGAAACCCTGGTTGCCTGGCATTAATATAGTGCTCTGATATATCAGGACTGGTTTTAAACATGCTTTCGGCAGCCCTTTGTTACTCCTCTTTAACCTAAGCACACAGCGAGGTGTTACCTGGTATTATCTCAGCGCAAGGCTACATTAGAAGTTTTCACCTTTTTCAGCAGAAAGACTCTGGCATCTGACCTAGACTATAAAGTGCTTTGCAAACACACTGCTGTTCATGTTGGGGGATTGTGTGTTACAAGGTAATAATAGTTCTTATATAAATATTATCATTAATTGTATGTAATTATCACATACGTTTTAGTGAAGTGACTGTATCTGCTCAGCTATCATATGATCTTCGTTAGAACAGAATAAAGGTTATTCTTGGCAATGATAATCATTTGCTGTTTCATGAAAACGCCTGTGGTTTGTTCCCTTTTCATGCTCAGATACCATGATATGGGTGGATTAGAAGACAGTGAAGGGCTACACAGAACGGTATATGCAGATCCCCACCTTTAGCAGGCTCACAAGAAATAACCACACACACTAAGCCCATAAGGCCCTCCCCAGCAAAGACTGTAATCTTTAATAAATTTTCAGTCAGTTTCATTTGACACTAGAGCAGAGGTCTTCAGGGAGAAAATGAGAGACTTTTGGTTGATTAGTAATTTTTTATGCTATTTAAAATACCTGTTAGTATGTGTCTTCATACCGTTGACCTTAAAATGTAGCTCTGTGTATTAAGTAGCAGCTACAGTTGTGAGTATGTCTTCTAGAATGTCTTACCAGTTCTTTAAATATTGAAAGATGTGTTATGCCTCCTTACAGGTATGATATTCCTCATCACAGGAAATTTTGAAGGTGCTGCTGTCATTTGAAATATGTGAAATACCAGTTGCAGTCAAAACATATTGCAAATCATAAAATCTGTATCACCTTCTGTTCACAACTGTTCTCTTAAGAAAATGGTATTTGTAAAGTTGATATGTTCTTTTTTCTGGCCAAAATAGGTGGATTAGCTATATGTACCCATAATCCCCACCAGCACATAATGTACGTGTTCTCTTGAAAATTGCCTCATTATTATAGCTGTATGCCGAGGGCAAACTACTATTTGTGCAGTAGCAGAAGAACATACCTGTAATGCAGTTTTTTAGTAAATCCCGAAACAGCGGAGAAAGGAATGAAGGAAGGGGCAGGAGGGAAGAGACTGGTCTTCTGAAAGAATGGTGAAAGTCTGAAGGCAATATGCAGCCTGTTACATATTTCTGTGAGGCTTATCTCACTTTTTCCAAGAGCTCCTGTGCAGAGCTTCAAAGCAGGGCAGCCAAACTTCTGGACCCTGGGAACCACACACGTTCTTTATCTTTACCTGGGTAAGAGCCACAAGACCCACACTGCCGACCTCCGGAGCTGGGGGAGGCAGCAGCTCTGGGACTAGGGGGTAGGCAGGAGCGAACGGGGCTCCCTGGGGCCTTGCCAGACCCTCAGCAAGAGGGGACTAGGGCGGGCTTGAAGCTCAGAGTCCCGGTTTGGGTCCCTCTTTCTTTCTGCTATCTAGAAGGATCAAGTCTTCTCAAAGCTGTGGTTTAGAAGGGACACATGTAACTGCAGTAGGAACTGGAGTGATTTTATATGTCCCTGGAAGTGCTAAAACTTAAGTAACAGGTTCAAGTGGATTTTACTTCAGGGACAGGATATATTAGGATTTAAGTTGATACAAAGGTAGGAGGGCCTCTTGCAAGCAATGCCGTTAGCCTTTCGTGCTAAACTTCATATACAAGCAGAGAAAAGGGATAGCCTTCAGGCAAGAGGCAAAATGCTTCCTGCAGCCAAAATGTCAGGCAAGGTGTTGTTGATGGTGAGCAGAAATGTCTCTCCTGATGCTGTCTCAGAGGTGCATGCTGTCTGCAGACTTGTGTTGCCACCATCCTGGATCTTTTGCCCAGGAAATCGTGATGAAATAGGCTTTGCTGTATATGGCTGTTCTAGCACTTGCTGGAGCTGCATCTCTTTGCAGTCCTGGTGTGGTTTTGAAGGACGATCCCTCAGTGGGAGGGCAGCCTGCGGTTTGCGGTGCTGTTAGACAATGTGCATGTTCCCTAGGTGGAAATATTGATCAAAGTGTGACCTGATACCCTTGCTTGCTAGTAGTGGTCAGGTGCTGGGGAACGGGTGCATGTATGGCAGCCAAGCTTTGTGAAAAACATTGTGCAGTTCCTGAGAGCCAAAGCGTAGAGCAACCACAGCAGTCATTCAGTAAGCAAGATGCCTTCTCCAGTACTTTCTAGCCATGTCTTTGTGTGCCAAAGATCATAAATTCCTGTTTGTGGCTGCAGTCACAGCTGCAATGAGATTTGCCAGCACAGATACCCCATGCTGGCTTTCTAACATGTGCGTGTTCTCAAGGAGAAGGTTTGTTTATATCAACCTTTTGTTCACAAAGATCCTTCTGTCTGGCCTATGTCCTGCAAATAATGGCATCACATGCTGTAGTAGCCTCCCTAAAATATGGGGTGGGTTAATGTACCCTGCTGCACCCTCTTCTTAATGACACTGCATGTTTTTGCTTTTAATTGTTGAGCTATGAAAACACATGTATTTGTACACTGAGAAGTTTGTGCTTACTATAAACACTTTCACTATTTCTTGGCTTTGCTTTTAGCAGCTGTGGTTTAAAACTGAGGCAAGCCAAAACTTACCATTATTCTCTGGCATGTGATAAGAACTTGGGTGACTGTTGTTGCCAGAACAAATCAAACAGGGGGGCTGGTGTTGTTTGCTTAGCTGACTATTTTTGTTTAGGTTTGGGGTTTTTTTGTTTTTGAAGTCTGTCGTGCCAGTACATTCAGTCCCTATCCAAAGTAATAATTTTACTTATCACTCAGGCGCCTCACTGCCAGGTTTACATAAGGGATTGCAGCCAGGCAGCAGGCAGGGCTGCCCTCGTGACAGCCCTGGATTCTTCGAGAAAAGTGCTCAGGAAAGGAGGAAAGATCTGGAGTGAAGTCGGTGGAGAAGTGGTGAGAACAGTTGCTTTCTGCATCACTCGGCAGCAGCCTCTGGTGGGCCCTACTGTGAGCCATCAGAGGGGGCTTTTTATGCAAGGTGTTGTTGCTGTTTGTCACTTTCTCGATTTAGGTTGTGTTGAGTTAGTTTTTCCAAGCTGACTCATTTAACTTTAAGAGTACATTTGTCTCCACCCTCCTATGCAATCAATTCCCTTCTTTCTTGCATTGTGAGATGCTTGGCACTAGGAACGGCCTTACATAATGAGTTGTTAAGAAAAGCGCTCAGTTTTCTAAAAACACAGCCACAAAGACATGTGATTTATGTGTGTCTCCAAGGTAGGTGACTGTGAATGGCGAGTCAGGGTGCGGTCTCAGCTCTTCCTGGGTTCTCCTTCCCCGTCTATAGCCAAGACGTGATGACAGTCACAGTAACATGTAATTATGTAGATTTTTTTCCCATGTAAGTCACCTGGGTGGATTTCAGTTTACTTCTCCAAGCATTTGCCCTCTCTTTTCCACCCTGCACAGGTTACTCCTTTAGATTAGGCTTTGTCCATTATGCTATTCTAACCTTCCTGTTTACCTCTAGCTATCTTATCGTTGCCTCTCTGTGCAAGATTTACTGGGTGACAAATTACAGCTTGTGGGATGGAGAACATTTTGAATCTGATGCCCTGAACTGTGCCACAGAAGTGGAGGTTCATCTTGGAAGCAACAAGAATCGTAAATGAAACAAAGGTCTGACAACTGTTAGACGTAGAAAGCAGCACTTTAATGCAGTAACGTGCATTTGGAAACAAAAGTTCTTGCAGTCCACGAGCCAAGTATATTAGCTTTTCCTGTTTCCTGGGACAGCATCCAGCAGCCTTGGAAACCAGAAGGGGGCTACAGTAAGTTCACAGCAATTGAGTAACAAAGCTGGAAAAACCTGACTCCCATTCTGTATCTCGGGCATTGCCCTCTCAGCTAGGAGGATGCTTTAGATTGTCACCTGGTTCATTTTTTTCATATCTGCTTTTGCTGTGAGGAGAAAGTCCCTTCATCTCATGAGGCTGGTGCCTTCCTGGTACCAACTGGGTCACACGGGAGGTTTTGCTGTAGGAAATAAAGCGCAACCATCTGTGACAATTTTGAGGTCATTTTCAAATAAAAGGATTGATGACCTCTTATGAGAGAACACATAGTGGGATAGTAAGGAATTTAAACCAGCCTTGGAAATCTTTTTGCTTTTACTATTTGTGTTTTCAAAAATGAAGACACTCATCACTAACCTGTCTTACTAGCAACTAGGGAAGAGGTAGAGCCTCTGCACTGTGACTTGACTTTTACTGCAGTAAGTGAGCGGTTCCCTCTCCTGTAGCTTCCTTAGCCTGTCTTCCTGAAGCGCCTGGTGCATTGTTCAGCTGAGGAGGCTCAGCACAGCGCGCCTTGTTTCCGGTAGCTTTGCAGAGCAAGCAGTTTTCTGCCACCTGAAGCTGTGAGGGACTCCGTCCTGTGTGGCTTCCCGGGGGGGACCTGGGCCCACGTCCTGCAGGCACTCCACAGGAAGATCGACGGGCAGAGGTCACCGAATTCTCAGCCCGGCTCATTCGCTGCGGCAATTTCCCGGTTCAGCTGAAAGAACTGGGCGTTTGGACGTTGTGTTCAGCACGTTGCCGTGTAGGCAGGTGGAGTTCAGCAGTGACTTCCTATGACACACATGTATATTTTTAATCAAAGTGGTCAGCTGGCTGTCTAATAAGAAAAGGCTGGGGGCAGCAGGGCAGGATTGTCACTCATGGCTGCTGTTACTTTGCTTGCATCTGTCTCTGAGCTGTTTCAGTGTGGCAGAATCCTCCCCTTTCATGGTCAGTGGCAATGAGAGATTTCCTCTCATTTTATCTGTTGTGAGGAATGTGATCCCAAGCTGACTGCTTATCTACAAATTGCACTTTCTCACATTGGCCCAGTGCCTTCCTCCTGACCTGAGAGGATTGCGGTTAGGAAGTGTGAGGGTAGTTCTGTTTTCTCTACCAAAGCTTTTCCTTTTCATTCTGCACCTGCTGCAAGAAATGTGTTTGCTCTAGGGATGACTGCAAAGAGACGCCACTAGATAATTGCAAAGAAATTACTAAAGGGCGCTTGGATGGTAATGACTTCCAGTGATTAAGGCTTTGACAGGACTCCTGGAAACAAGAGATTCCACCACTGATTCCTCAGGCCCTTTCACAGTCTCCAAGCTCTCTGCATTTACAAAGTTTGAGTCATGTAGGGAGGGATAAATATCTAATAAAATAATATTTTTATTGTCCTGCATTATGGTTAGGAACCACCTAACCACCATGAAATGATTACTGTCTTGGGAGAGCTGCTAACAGTGCACCATGTTTTATGAAATTTATAGATGTTTCCATCAAAAAAAACCACCCTGAAACTCCAGAAAGTGTCCAATTGAAAAAAAAAATTAAGTGACTACCATTCTGACAGGGCTACTGAGCATCACAAAAAAATAAGTTTTCCTCTAAACTCTCATCAGCTGGATTTATGCACCTTGAGTAGAAAAACTTGGATTTTTCCCAGGACTGTGAAGGTGGGTTGGGAAGTTGCAAGCTTGCTGACCTTTCGCTTGTTGTTCTGAGTGTTCTTGATAACTGAAGGTAGGCTTATGCTGAACTTTTGTTTCCCTTCAGTATCCACTTGTGCCACTCCTAACATTGCTCAGACTGGCCTGCAGCACGATATTAGCGTGTTTGCTCAGCCTGGACACGTATGGAGTGGTTAGACTCAAAGCTGATGTTGCAAATGAGGGGCACAGCAATCAGCTGCGCTGATTGGACCCAGCATCGTTGTACCTGGCTGCACATAAACAATAATTCATGTTTCTTGGGGTATGCAGAGCTGGGTGCAGGAAAAAGCCCTGGGACTGGCCTGAGGGGGCTGTGCTCTGGTCAAACACAGTCAGGTTTGAATAAATCTGGTCAGAATTGTTTTTTAGCCAGGACCTCCCTTGCTTCCATGGCAGATGCATCTTCCAGCTCTGGGCAGAGAGATGGGGTTGTTCTCACCCAGCTCGCTCTTCGCTTGGTGCCTCCCAGCCAGAGTCAGCCTCTCCTGCCAAGTCATCTTTTCCCACCACCTCTCCTGGGAGCCAGGCTGGCGGCTGGGGCTGTTGTGCAAAGGGAGGACTCCTTTCAGTCACGTCGTTAGCTGAAGACGAGGAGCTATTTCTAGCAGGTTTTTCTGGATGGTAACTCTGCCAGGCTGCCTCCCTTGCCAACACGGCCGGCCATTTATCTTTCAGTGGAGTAAAAAGCCGTGTGCCCCAAACGTGAGTGGTGTGGCCTGCTCCTCTGCTTTGGTCAGCCCCTTCTGATACAGTTGTTATTTTGGTAAGGCCGAGGGTGAGCTACAAGGATTTTGCCTGAAGATGCTTTAGAAAGCAGCGAACATCGTGGGTGCAGAGGTGTGGAGTTTGAAGGAGAGTAATTTTGTAGCGGATTGGAAGGATGTTTTGGAAGGTGGGAAAGTGTGAATCCAGTGGTGGTTTTGGGAGGGAATAGTACGAAGGGCTCATTTAAAAATGTTTTGAATCTTTTTGCTGACAAATTAATGCTTTTTCTTCAGTGTTTTCTATGGCAGACATTTTCATTGGTCTGAAACAGCTGAATTTTTGAAGGATCTTTGTTCATACCGTTTTGTAAAAATAATGGTTTAGAGGAGTGGGAGAAATTTCAATAGACATTAATATGTAGGAATTTCGTTAGATTAGCAGAGCTTTGGAAAAAGCCTGCTTTGAAAATAATTTGTACATGACCAGACTCCTGCCTGTTTGGTTGCTCTCCCGTGCTCTGGCACTTGAACTAACTGGTGCAAATGAAGAACCTAGTGACCTGTTGCACAGCATGCTTTGCCCTGTTCCCACAGCAGATTAGCTGGCATAACCATTCATTACTTGATGCTTTCCCAGAAAACCCTTTAGGAACCTACTCCCAATCCTCCCCCTTCTCCAGGAGGGAGGCCAAGAAATAATTTCTGGGCTATCCCATGGGGTGAGAGTCCTTTGGAACAAGTTAAAGCGGCTGACGGGCAGGTATGGCAGTGCTTGCAAGGGACACTACTACTTAACGAAGAGCAGCCACAGCAGTTAATCCACGTCTCCTGGGAGGCTGGGGTGTCCCTCTCGGTGGGAAGCGTGCTTGCATGCTTGTCTGTTGGCTGAGATCAGGAGCTCTGAGAAGCTTTCAGCTTGGTGTTTACTCTTCTCTTGTCCCAGAAAGTTTAAGTAACAATTCTGGAATGTGTTTCCTCCTTAACAGATTTTAACTAGCTTTGTTTAAAAGGTAATGTGGTCTCCAAGTTGCAGGAAGGAACAGAAGAGGTACAGTGCAAAGCACCAGTATATTCCCCAAGGATATGCCAACACTACTTGTATTTCTATGCCAGTGTGAAAAATGAAAGGGGTAAAATGAAGTCAGCTGAGAGCAACCTGCTTCTCTTTTGGACAAGAGGAATGTTAGTTAAGAAAATGCATCAGAGAATTCAGCAAACTACATCTGGGCAGTTTATCTAAGCTTTGGTGTTCCTAAACAGAGGCTACTGTAAGTTCTAATAATGTTAAAAATTCACCATCTTTGATGAATTGTGTCAGTAGTTAGTTATCCTCACCGTTTAAAAATCTCTCATTTCTAGTCATAATTTGCCTGGCTTTGACTCCCAGCCATTAGATCGTGTTCAGCTTGTGAGTACTGGGTCAAATATTAATATTTACAGCATACATAGGCTGTTTTATTTGAAAAGCACTGAAAGTATGGAGTTTAATCCTTGTGTTCTCTTCATGGGTTGTCTCTGAGCACTCTCCAATTTTTCACAGCTTTCTTGAGAATGAGAATTCCTGAACTGGTCAGAGTCTTCTATAGTAACCACCCCAGCAGGAAATACAGACATAATACACCCTTTCCATGCAGTATCCATGCTGATGCCTCCGAGGACGATGTTAATTTCTTTGTCCGGACAGTCACTCAGGGCTTGTGGCGTGATGTTGTATCCCCCAGTAGGACCCGTCATCTTGCGTACAGTTCCCAGATTTGACTCCTGTATGGCTGTACTGAAACTGCTAATGCTGGCTTGCACAGAACATACAAAAAGAACCACCAATATTATTTTATATTTCCTTTCAGATCATCGATAAAAGCATTAGGTGATACAGGGCTGAGTACCAGCCTTGGGAAGTCACTGTTAGTACTTACTCCCTTTCACAGGATTCTCCTTTTACTAAATTATGGCTTTGACAAATTAGTTGCTGTTTCTCCCCGTTTCTGCTCTTTTGGACAGGGCCTGTTTAATCATCTGTCTGCTTTGTTTGGACATGAAGGGCTAGGGTTTCCAAATATGGTTTCTATTTACATGTGACTTGCTTATTTCATGTGTGCACACAAATCTTCTGGCCCGCGGGAGATTTTCCAGAGTATTTATAATTTATAATTGCAGATCTTTGTATGCACAGATACTGTGAAGAGAAAAATGCATGTATCATTGCATGTGTGTGTACATAAGTAACGGCATTTAAAATTTTGTATTGGTGTTGTATTGAAAAGTACGTTCTTCAGTTTTCAGTCTGATGATATCTTTGCTTGGTATTTCATGTTTCTGCCGGTGGGAATTATTGTGTAACTTGGTAAACACTGTGGGAATGCGTTGATGATATTGAGCAGAACGCCAGCATCTTAAAAACACTCAGATTTTATCAGACCAGGCAAGATACTATTTTTTCTTTTTTTTTCAAAAATAGTATCTAATTTCTGTATGACAGTGCAGTGAGGCAAGGGATAACTGCTTTTCAGGAGGCAGACACAGCTACATCCTCATAAAATCTGTTATCTAGTTCACTTATATCTTGTGTCCTCTGGTGCTGCTCACAGATCCTCTTCTCTTGTTGCTTTATATGCTGAGAAAATTACTTGGTGTGCAACTAGGGAAAGAAAGAGGAGAAAGCAATTCTGTAATGATGATTGACAGGAGACTTCCTTTCCAAACGTGTGTTCATTCTTTAAACTTCGATGGTGGTGGAGAAAAGTGATTATTCATGTTTAGTTCCAGCCAATGTCTTTTTTTCCTTTGTTGAACCTCAGTAAGAAATTCGCAAATCAGATAGTTTGAACCCAGGTGTTGCCCTGGCGTAGGTGCTGAAGTGTGGTGGTATGTGTTGATATTTTAGGGGGCTTTACCATTTTTATTGCTATTTGCTGTCTATTTTCCTGAGGTATTTACAATACACTAGGGAGCATACAGTCAGTGGAGGGGATGCTGTGCCTGTCCTGAGAGAGGGGGTTTCTCCCCATCCTCAGTGTGTATGGTTGGTGGTGCCATAAACAGCCGTTGCCGCGTGTTGTTGCTGCCAACAGATGAGTTTGGCCTTTCTGAGCAATAGGAATGCAAGAGCTGTATAAACCTTGCAGAAGAGATCTTGTTTTCCATGTTTAACATGGGAGAACAACAAGTACAAACAAATCCAAAACAAAACGTTGTATAATCCCAGGTTTTATACGTGATAATGCAGCTTGAATTATGCAAGTTTAAAAGCGTGTAAGAGGGCGGGGAG